>OJJJ01000167.1_pt1 | contig 41599 bp, 41 predicted proteins | sample 1596311 | NCBI WGS metagenome assembly OJJJ01 (sample SAMEA4350140, study PRJEB24818) | metagenome | biome: human; feature: gut; material: faeces | place: Denmark | collected 2013-09 | reverse complement strand
CCCGTTCGTCGGCGGCGTAAGATGTTAATAGGAGACAGTTGGGGGCCTTTTCCGGCGCGACATCACGGACCAGATTTCGCAGAAGGGCGTCGTCAAAACAAGGCGCGTGAATGCCACCGAAAAACCCAAAGGGGTTCCGTGCCGCCCCAAGTTAACCCGGGGTGGCCCCCGCCTGGATCAGCGCACCATGGTGGTTAGATTTATGGTTGTTGCGGTCGAACAGCACCAGGTCACCGCGGGTCAATAGCGCGTTGGTCACCACTTTGTTGGCGGCCGACGTGCCGTTCAGAACAAAATAGGTTTTGTCTGCGTTAAAGACTTTTGCCGCGAACTTTTGTGCATGTTTGGCGGAACCTTCGTGGATCAATAAATCACCAAGTTTCACATCGGCATTGCACATATCGGCGCGAAAAATGTTCTCACCAAAGAAATCATAGAACTGCCGCCCTGCCGGGTGCTTTTTGAAAAACGCGCCGTGCTGGTGACCAGGGCAGGCAAAAGTGCTGTTTCCCATCGCCACATACTGACTCAGGGTGTCAAAAAAAGGCGGCAGCAGGTTCTCTTCATATTGGCTGGCGGCAGATTCCAGTTCCAGAAACTCCTGTGCTTTACCCGAGATCACGGCCGTGACACCATCAGGAACATCCGTCGGCTCTTGTGAGAACATAAATACCGGAAGCTGGAAGCCTGTGCGTTTCAGTAACGCCAGAATGCCGCTACAGCTTTCAGCGACCGTAATGACGACAGCCGCCACATCGGTGAAGTCGGTATTATCCAGCGTCACCTTTTCACGGTGCGTAGACACGGAGGACACCAGCGCGCGGCTGACGGCAATTTTCATGGATTTCATAGGCGCAGTTACCCTCACCGAATGGTGAGACAGGGAGGAGAAAATTCGCGCAATCATGTCACTTTTTATTTTTAGGTGCAACAAGGAATCAGTATGCACTAAAACTTCCAAAGCTAAGCGTAATGCAGTGTTGACGTGTCATAATCATGCAATACCAATGATTAAGTAACAGGAGTTAACGGTGGTAATTGGACCCTTTATCAACGCCAGTGCGGTATTACTGGGCGGCATACTTGGCGCAGTGTTAAGCCAGCGGTTACCGGAGCGTATTCGCTCATCCATGCCCTCCATATTTGGCCTGGCCTCGTTAGGCATTGGTATCCTGCTGGTGATCAAGTGCGCCAACCTGCCGGTGATGGTGCTGGCAACCCTGCTCGGCGCACTGATTGGTGAATTTTGCTATCTGGAAAAAGGCATCAACAACGCGGTAAGCAAAGCCAAAAACCTGATTTCACGCCCCGGCAAGGCGAAGAATGGCAGCCACGAGTCGTTTATTCAGAACTACGTTGCGATAATTATTCTGTTTTGCGCCAGCGGCACGGGGATTTTCGGCTCGATGCAGGAAGGGATGACCGGCGACCCCAGTATATTGATTGCCAAAGCATTCCTCGATTTCTTCACCGCCACCATTTTCGCCACCACGCTCGGCATTGCTGTAGCGGCGATTTGTGTACCGATGCTGATCATCCAGCTGGCACTTGCCACCTGCGCCACGCTAATTCTGCCGCTGACAACGCCCGCCATGATGGCGGATTTTACCGCCGTCGGTGGCCTGCTGTTGCTGGCAACGGGGCTGCGCATCTGCGGAATTAAAATGTTCGCGGTGGTGAATATGCTACCCGCGCTGTTGCTCGCCATGCCGCTTTCCGCGCTCTGGACGCACTTTTTCGCTTAAGTTTGCGGCGAACTGGCGAGGGATTGTGCAGTCTGTAACGAAAACAACAAATTTCGTTGACGGCGGAAGGCGGATCGGGTTTAATGCGCCCCGTTGCCCGGATAGCTCAGTCGGTAGAGCAGGGGATTGAAAATCCCCGTGTCCTTGGTTCGATTCCGAGTCCGGGCACCACTATTTAAAGAACCCGCCCAAAAGGCGGGTTTTTGCTTTTCTGTTACCGGATCGTCACCCACCACCACCCTGCCACCATCGTTCCGATGACAATCGTCACTCCCGCCGCCACATGCAGCAAAAAATCGACCGGATGTACTTCAACCGGATGGCAAAACGACAGCAGCGTTAACGCCATACAAGCCACGCCTGCCCCTGCCGTTGCAAGCGTACGCAGCGGATACAGTGCCCGTGTACGTCGCAGATAACCGATTACGATCGCCACCATTGGCGCACTGACCGCCATCATAAAGACATAGCAGTTCACCTCATCCGGGTGGTGATCCTGAACGTGCGTCTGTCCGAGGCTTAACATCACGCTCCCCAGCCAGATCGCAATCAGCGGTATAAACCCTCTCCAGCCAAGCGGTTTTCGCCCGGCAATGCTCAGCAGAAACGCATTGCGGATAGCCAGCGTCCCCGTGACAAATGCCACGATCAGCTGAAGCGCCGCCAGCAGTGCGCCCGACTGCGTCCAGTCCGTCGCCACACGCTGGAACACCAGGCTGCTTAACCAGCCGCACGGCAGAGCCATCAGTAACCAGGCGGCGACCCGTCGGTTACTTGCCCAGGTCCGTCGTATCGGCCTGGCATTCTGGCTCAGTTGCTCAATTAAAAGATCATGATCGGCCATGGTTTGCTCCCATCCGGCGAAGGTTGGTTAATGCTCTGTGTAATAACGATTTCACTGCCGCTACGCTTAAGTTGTTGCGTACAGCCGCCTCAGCGAGACTCATCTCTTGCAGATGGATATGCTCTACAATCTGGCGCTGACGTGCCGGAAGCTGGTCCAGTATCAGCGCCAGTTGCTCCTCTTTTTCATGATGGTCGGTGGTATCCGCGTAAACATCATCATCGACACGCTCTTCATCGGTTTCGCGCTGCCAGTGACGCCCGCGCTTGCGTAACGCATCGACGGTGCGGGCCTGGGCTATCGCCATCAGCCACGGCAGAAACGGACAGGCGGGATCGTAGGTATGACGCACCCGGTGAACCGTCAGCAGAACATCCTGGATAACATCGTCAACCAGTACGCTGTCGGTAATCTGCTTGCGGACAATCGCCCGAATAACCGGAACAATGGCCCGCAACAGCTGTGTATACGCGTTGCGATCGCCCGTCTGCGCTTGAGCCATCAGCGCGGGCCACGCATCACGCGGAGCCAGGCCGTTATCCATATTCCGCCACAATGGTTACCTCATGCTTTTTTATCGGCTGCCTGATTGAGGGCATTGACCACGATGGAGGGTGTCAGCACCTGCGGCAGCACTTTTGGCGCGCTACCGTCCGCCGGGTAGACCACATACAACGGCAACCCACCCTGCCCAAACGTATTCATAGCGTCGTCGATATCGGCGTTAAATTTGGTTGAGTCCGCCACCATATAAACGGTGCCCGTGCGCGAAAGCGCCTGTTTGACCGCTTCCGTCGACAGCGACGTTTTGTCGTTCACCTGGCAGGTAATGCACCACGATGCCGTAAAGTTCACAAAGATCGCTTTGCCCTGCCCGCGCATCTCTGCCACCGTCTGCGGCGACCATTTCACAGGTGTGATGTTTTTGGCGCTCTGCACTTCCGGCTGCGAAGGCTGCGTGTGCATCACACCCGGCAGCGGGCCGATGGCGGCAATCAACAGCACCATCGTGACGGCCAGCAGCGTTTTATACGGCTTGCCGGTATAGCGCCTGCGCTGAGCCATGCCGTACAGCCATGCCGCAAAGCTCACCACCACGGCGCAGGCAAGCATAGCCGCCAGCGCCGTGGTGCCTGCCTGTTGTGTCAGTACCCACACCAGCCAGGCGAAGGCTCCCAGCATCGGGAAAGCAAGCCCGCGTTTGAGAATGTCCATCCAGGCTCCTGGCCGCGGCAGGCGTTCGGCAATGGCCGGAAAGAGCGAAATCAGAGTAAACGGCGCAGCAAACCCGAGCGCCAGCGCCAGAAAAATCCCCAGTGAAACGGCCGGAGGCTGCACCAGTGCATATCCCACCGCGCCAGCCATAAACGGCGCTGAGCATGGCGTGGCAACCACAATCGCCAGCGCGCCGGTTAATGCCGAGCGCGTAAACGCGCCACGTCCAACCTGGATTTCACCCGCCCGCTGCAACGACAAGCCCACTTCAAACACGCCAAGCAGGTTGAGCGCCGCCCCAAGAATAATCAACGCCAGCGCGGCAATCACCAGCGGCGACTGAAGCTGGAACCCCCAGCCGACGGCCGTTCCCCCCGCACGTAGCGCCAGCAGAATGGCGGCCAGTACCAGCATGGTAAAGATCACCCCAAGCAGAAAGCCCAGCCCTTCGGTGCGCGCGCTTTTGGTGTCGCCCTGATGACGCAGAACACCCAGCGCCTTCAGGGAAATGACCGGGAACACGCAGGGCATAAAGTTGAGAATAATGCCACCCACAAAGGCGGCGAGAATGGCAGTGAGCATAGCGAACCCCGGTGGCTGAATTACGAATGCGAATTTGCGTACTTTTTCACAGCATCCATGGTTTTCTGGATATGCTCGTCAGGGTTACGGTCCGTGTAGCTCAGCAAAATTTTGCCATCCGGCGCGATGACGAACGAAGTACGGTCAGAAAGGGTTTTACCGTTCATCTGCATCAGGGTCTGGTACTCCGACGCCACTTTCGCACCAGGGTCGGCTGCGACGGCAAATTTATCCCGGCACTCCAGTTTCGAGAATTCGTCCACCTGATCCACATTCCCGGCGGTAACACCCACGACGGTTGCGCCCAGCTTTTTGAAATCATCGGTCGCTTCAGCGAAGGCGTGCGCCTCAAGGGTACAACCTTTGGTAAAAGCCGCCGGGAAGAAATAGAGCACCACCGGGCCTTTCTGCAGCGCCTGCTGGAGCGAGAAAGTCAGCGGTTTACCGCCGAGCGCACCTTGCAGGCTGAAGTCCGGCGCTTTCGCACCGGCTTCAAGCGCGGCGTGAGCGCTCATCGCGAAAAGGGAAAAACTCAGTACGGCAGCGGCTGACAAGGTTTTTAAACGTTTCATGGTCGGCTCCATCAGGGAAAAAGGTGCTGTATGAATAATAGTTCGCACGCTAACGCCCAAAGGTTTCGCTCGCCGATAAAAAAAATCCGCAAGGGTTACTTGCGGATCGGCGTTTAACCCTGGTGAAGGTTATTTGTCTTTCAGCACAATCAGCGGTTCAATATCGCTCTCTTTCTTCACCACCAGCGATTCATCCCCGCGCAGGCACGTTCCGCCGTAGTTCCCGCCCACGGTAAAGGTACAGACCTGAATGTACTTACCGTCAACCTTCGGCAGGCACCACAACTGCTGGTAGATGTTTTTGCGATCGACAAACTTACCGCTGGATTTATCCAGCAGTTCATCCTGGGCGCTGATCAGGTCAATATTGCTTCCGCAGCGTCCGGCAATCGGTTTGACGGCATAACCGGTCTGTTTCAGCAGATCGTTAACCTCGAAGTCGGTATCGAGCAGATAACGATGGTTCGGGAACAGTTGCCAGAGCACCGGCAAAATGGCCTTATTGCCGGGAATCACCGTCCATAGCGGTTCGAAGACCAGCACTTCCGGGCGCAGCAGGACATCAATCAGGCGCACTTCTCCTTCAGGGTGCCCGGTGCGGATCGGCACCGCAGCGTATTCGGTCTCACTCACCTCACGGATCTGCTCAATCGCCGTCTCCCACGCCCAGGTTTTCCACACGCAATTAACATGACGGCCTTCGTCGTCAATCAGCTGTCCGGCGGTATCCCAGCTCAGCGCCCCCAGCCCGTGCAGGATTTTAGTGTCGAACCCGGCCTGCATCAGCGAACGCTGGATAAAGAGCGCGTGGTAATCCTCTTCGACATCGTTGTCCTGCATGATGTGAACAAATGGACGCGCGTGGCTGTGTTTCCATGCACCGGTAAGTTCTTCCAGCAACCCTTCCGCCGGGTTGTGTCCGGTGCCGCGATAGCCGTTTTTCACCCACTCTTCGAGAATTAACCCGCCCTCAGTGTGGCATGAGGCAGAGTCGGCGTTGTACTCGTACACTTTGATGCCGCGCTCATCCATACAGAAATCCATACGACCGGTGATCATATGGTGGCGACGCCACTGCCAGGAGAGGCGCAGGCGCGGCCAGAGGATTTTCGGTATGTCAAAAAGTGCCAGTAAGTTGTCGTCTTTCAGCACTTTGTCGGTCGCGTGCAGGTACATCAGGTGCAGTTCGTTGGTGGCCTTGATCAGCTCCTGCTCGGCGCTTTCGGTGATAGTGAAATACTGGCAGGGATCTTTATTGATCACGTGACCGTTCGCGCGAACATACGCCTGCTGCAGGGCATCGTTTTCGTTGAGCCATTTCCCGTCGAACTGGCGTTTGTTCTTCAGCCGTGCACCGCTGATTTTCAACTGCTCGCCGTCGGGTTCCGGCTGCGGCAGACTATGTTCGGTGTCATCCGTCTGGATCATCCAGCCCAGAATTTCGGTGTCGTTGAAGGTGTCATGCAGCGTGTAGCAGCCGTTTTCCACGGTCATTCTCAGCTCACGCGTCCACTGCTGGCCCAGCGGGAGGGGAGAATGGATAACGTTCTGCTCGGCGATACGCACTTTATCGTTCAACAATTGGGTGATCACCGCAACGTGGCCGGTTTCGTGAAACTCACCGCCCTTTTGCCAGATCAACAGCGCCCCGGCCTGCGGTGTGCGTTTCGAGCCATTCGCAAACGCCTGAAGCGGCAGAATATTGTCGTTCACGACTTCACGTAAAAAGCGCAGGGAAAAAATCTCCCACGCCATGCCGACGTCAGTGAAGACACAACCGTAGTTGAGGAACAGGAAACGGCGCGCAAACTCAACACACTGCCATTTATGGCCCATGTATTCATTGCTGATATAGCTTCGGAAATCCGCATCTTCCGGGTAATGACGCGGATCGAGGCTGCCGTAATTTGAAGAGTAAATCGCCACGCCACCCGGCGCATAGCCTAACAACGTCCCAAACGGAGCGTCACTGCTTAACTTTCCTTTACGCATCTTTCCAACCTAAAACAGGCAGGCGGCAATTTTTTGAAGGGTTGTCGTCGTCTGCACGTTGTAATTAACCTGACAGAGGTGGATTCATCATACACCTACCCTATCCATTACGCTCACATCGTTAAACGGTTCATGCATCTCCTGCTACACTGCCTCAACACATCACATAAAAAGGCAGGCCAACATGTCAGACAACACTTATCAGCCACCGAAAGTGTGGGAATGGAAAAAGAATAACGGCGGCGCATTCGCCAATATCAACCGCCCGATTTCCGGCGCGACGCATGAGAAAGATCTGCCCGTCGGTTCGCATCCGCTACAGCTCTACTCCCTGGGCACGCCGAACGGCCAGAAAGTGACCATCATGCTTGAGGAGTTACTGGCGTTGGGCGTGACGGGGGCAGAGTACGACGCGTGGTTAATTCGCATTGGTGAGGGCGATCAGTTCTCCAGCGGTTTTGTGGACGTGAACCCGAACTCGAAAATACCGGCACTGCGTGACCACTCCACCACCCCGCCAACGCGCGTGTTTGAATCCGGCAGCATCCTGCTATACCTCGCAGAGAAATTTGGTCACTTCCTGCCAAAAGATCCGGCGGGCCGTACTGAAACGCTCAACTGGCTTTTCTGGCTGCAGGGCGCGGCACCGTTTCTCGGTGGCGGTTTCGGCCACTTCTACAACTATGCGCCGGTGAAGATTGAGTACGCGATCGACCGCTTCACGATGGAAGCCAAACGTCTGCTTGATGTTCTGGATAAGCAGCTGGCGCGCGGGCGTTACGTGGCAGGTGAAGAGTACACCATCGCCGATATGGCCATCTGGCCGTGGTTTGGCAGCGTGGCGCTCGGCAACGTCTATAATGCCGCCGAGTTCCTGGATGCAGAAAAATACACCAACGTGCAGCGCTGGGCGAAAGATGTGGCGAACCGTCCGGCGGTGAAACGCGGCCGTATCGTTAACCGCACCAACGGTGAGCTGAGCGAGCAGCTTCATGAGCGCCATTCGGCGAGCGACTTCGATACCCATACCGAAGATAAACGTCAGGGCTGATAAATTGCCCGGTGGCGCTGCGCTTACCGGGCGATCTGGTTTTACAGGCCGGGTAAGCGCAGCGCCGCCCGGCTGAATTACACGCCGAACCCTGCTTTGAGCAAGATCGTTTTTGCCTTTTCCGATACCAGATAATCCGCCAGGTCTTTCCCCTGTGCCGTCATCACCGCGCAGGCATACTCCGCGCGCGGGTTAAACGGTGCGGGGATGTCGATAACCGTCAGCCCATCAATCTGGCACAGTTTCTGAGCGTAGCTCGCATAACCGATAAACACCTCAGCCTGCCCGCTCCCGATGATCCACTCCGCCGCCAGCTTACCCGCAGGAATGGGGGGTGAATCACGTCCCCCTACCCGCGCCCTTGCCCGCGCTCTCACTGCCTTACCAGCCTCACCCATGCGGGTAAACAGTGCTTGCGTGTAGTCACCCGACGGATCGGCTCCGGCCGTTGAGGTGGCGATCCGTAACTCACTACGTGTGAGCAGCGATAACCAGTCATCACCCTCGCGCAGCGCATCGCTGCGCACCGTCAGGCAGAGTGTGTTGCTGGCAAACGGTACAACCGCTATCGCCCGGCCAGCGGCCAGCAGCGTCTGTGGATGTGCCCTGTTCGCTGACGCGAAGAGGTCGCACCGCTCACCTGCTTCAATACGTTCACGTAACAAACCAGCCGGACCAAACGCTGTTTCAACGGGTTCCTGAAAGTGCGCCATTAACGGCTGCCAGACCGCCCTCAGGCTCCCCGCCGCCAGCACGCGCATCAGTCGATGCCCTGGTAGGTGGTGCGGTAGAAGCGCTGATACCAGTCGTTTGCCACTTTGCGCATATCCACGTCCTTGAATTTTTCCGGGTAGAGTTTTTTCGCCATCCACAGTTCACCAATGCCCATTGCTTCCGGCATCGGGTAGCCCCAGGCTTTGGCGTAGTCCGGCATCAGGTAAACGCGCTTATTTTTCACCGCATCGATGACCTGCCACTGCGGGCTGGTGTTGATCTCATTGACCACGGACGGGTAGCGATCCTGCACGAAGATCACCTGCGGGTTCCAGGCGATCACCTGCTCCATCGCCACGGTTTTAAAGCCCTGGATGGTCGACGCAGCCACGTTAACTGCGCCCGCATGTGCCATCATCAAACCGGTGTATTTCCCGGAACCGTAGGTGGTGAGTTCCGGGTTAGCCATATACGCGCGAACGCGTTTTTCTGCCGGGATATCCTTAAGGCGCTCGCTGACCATCTTGCGGCCGTTATCCGTAGCATCAATCAACGCTTTGGCTTCTGACTGTTTATTGACGATCTCGCCAATCAGGGTGATCCCCTCGCGCAGCCCCAGATCATAGGCTTGTTCTTCATCGGCCATGGTCGGGTTCATTTTGGCTTTTTCACCGACGGCATCGTGACGCAGGGAGATCGCCACGACCGGAATACCAAGACGGCCGATCGCGTCGATCATCTCCTGCGGCGCATAGTTGGTGACAAACACCACCTGCGGCTTCAGAGCCACCAGTTTTTCCGGGTCGACGTGGGTGAGATCGCCCAGTGCCGCTTTCTGGTTCAGCTCAGGAGCCAGACGCGCATAGCCATCGCCAAGCTGCTGTTTCCAGTTCGCCATCACGCCGACGATTTTGTCGGTGGCGTTCATCTGCACCAGCAGGTTAAGAGTCTGATGCTGGAGTACCACCACGCGGTCGACCTCATCAGGAAGGGTGACGGTACGGCCAATTTGATCGGTTATCTGACGGGATGCCTGGGAAGATAACGGAAGTAAAATCAGTGCGCTAAAGACGACTGCCTGCCAGAAACGTTGCTTCATAATGCCCTCATATTTTCGTTATGCAATAGATTATACAACGATTAACCTGGTCAGTCGTGGTGTGCTTAGGGGGTAGAAGCGACAAGTATGATGACCCCGCAGGCTGGGTCAGGCACAACCGCTATCCGACAGCATGTCAGTCCTTAACGCAAATCACTCTCTTTTTTCAACATCATATTTACAAGCCCCCATAATCTGGCAAGAATCATTCTTATTTCCCCTAAGATTCTACGCATGTCAGAACAGGCGCTAAAACAGCAGATTCAAAATCTGAAAAAGCACAACGCCCGGCTTGTCAGGCTGGCGCGTGACGCCCGCAGCAAACTCAGCGCGGCGCTTGATGGCACAGGCCTGTGCCTGTGGCAGCTCGACGTGCCGACAGGGAAATTGATCATCTATAACCGCCGCTGGGGTTCGATGTTGGGCTATCAGCCAAAAGAGCTGAGCGCCCAGTTTGAGGTCTGGCGCGATCATCTGCACCCGGACGATAAACAGCAGGTGCTGGATGCGTTCTACGATCACCTGCACGGTAAAACGCCCTTTTATGAAGCGCTGCATCGTATGCAGCATAAAAACGGTACTATTACCTGGGTGCTGGATCGCGGACGCGTGAGCGAATGGGACGAGAACGGTAAGCCGCTGAAGGTTACCGGCACCCACATTGATATGACCAAAGAGAAGCAGTACGAGGAACAGCTTGCACAGCTTGCCAACCATGACCCGCTCACCGGGCTCGCCAACCGTCATGCCTTGATTAAGCACTTCGAAGCATTAAAAGACGCGGGGCCGTTGTGCGTGGCGTTTATCGACCTGGACAACTTTAAAACCGTTAACGATACCTTCGGTCATCGCTGCGGTGATGAACTGTTAATCCACCTCAGCCAGCGTCTGCGAGAAAATTGCCCGCAAGGCACCATCGTGGGCCGTCTCGGCGGGGATGAATTTGTCCTGCTGCTGCCCTTTCCGCTCTCCAGTTTGCTGGTTAACAGTACGGCACACAGCTGCCTGCGCGCAGCGCTGACGCCGTTTGAACTGGATAACGGCCAGGCGCAGGTTGGCGCATCGATTGGTATCGACGAAGTGCGCAGACAGGATGATTTTGTTAATGCGCTGAGGCGGGCAGATCGTTCGATGTATCAGATTAAACATACCGGGAAGAATGGTGTGGCGATCGGCACCACGTTGATCTCAATTTCCCGCACGGGGGCAGACGCATGAAACAGAACCGGCAGCAGCGCATTACCGAACTGCTGAGCGGCTGTGACTGGCTGACCACGGATGTACTCGCCGCACAGCTTGCCGTCAGCAAAGAGACGATCCGCCGCGATCTGAACGGACTCCAGCAGCAGGGGAAAATTTTACGTCAGCATGGCCGCGCACGGCTGATCCACCCGGACAGCCGTGATAACGGGGAGCCGTTCGGTGCACGGTTAAAAAGCCACTATGCCGATAAAGCCGATATCGCCCGCCACGCGCTGGACTGGATCAGCGCAGGAATGACGCTTGCGCTTGATGCCAGCTCCACCTGTTTTCACCTGGCGCGTCAGTTGCCGGATATCGAACTCACCGTTTTCACCAACAGTCTGCCTGTCTGCCTTGAGATGGCAAAACGCGAGAATATTACGCTGATTTCGTCCGGCGGTACGCTTGAGCGCAAATATCGCTGCTATGTGAATCCGGCGCTGGCCACTCAGCTTAAAGGGCTGGAAATCGATCTGTTTATCTTCTCCTGCGAAGGCGTCGATGAGCAGGGCACCCTGTGGGACCCGGTCGAACACAACGCCCGCTTTAAAGCACACCTGCTACACCGCGCCAGCCAGTCACTGCTGTTGATCGACAGAAGCAAATTTCAGCGCTCAAGCGAAGTGAAAATCGGCCAGCTTGCGCAGGTCACCCACGTGATTACGGATGCTCACCCTTCCAGGCGGTAACCTGCCATAAAATAGCGCAACGCAGCATTCGAGTGACTCTCTCTGAAGAAGTCCATCACCATGTCCCGATCCAGGCCGTAACGACGCGTCAAAATACCCGCCTCCCAGGCGCTAAGCTGACGATCGCCGGTTTTCTCGAACATCCGGTGTGAAAACCCCAGCACGAAACCACGTTTATAGTCCGAACAGAAATGTGCCACGTTCTTTGCCGTATCAGCCTGTGCGGCGCGCATGCCTGCCATCAGCCCTTTACCAAAATGATTATCCATCGCTATGCCCTCAATCGTTATATATAAAATTATATAGCGATATTTTGAGCGATAGCCAGTGAAAATTAAGGCCGCACAAAGCGGCCTTACGGGGCAGAAATTAAGCGGTGAGGCGGAATTTTTGCACCGAACGTTGAAGCTCTTCGGTCTGACGTTCAAGCGCGGACGCCGCAGCGGAAACTTGCTCCACCAGCGAGGCGTTCTGCTGAGTGACGCCATCCATCTGAGTTATGGCAATCCCTACCTGAGAAATGCCCTTACTCTGCTCCTCAGACGCGGAGGCGATTTGCTTCATGATGGTGGTCACTTCGGTCACATCGCGCAGAATCGCTTCCATAGTGGTGCCAGTGTCGTTCACCAGTTTTGCCCCCTGCTCCACGCGGGAAACAGAATCAGCGATCAGTCCTTCAATCTCTTTTGCCGCGTTGGCGCTGCGGCTTGCCAGGTTGCGGACTTCACCCGCCACCACAGCGAACCCGCGTCCCTGCTCACCCGCACGCGCGGCTTCCACCGCGGCGTTGAGTGCCAGGATATTGGTCTGGAAGGCGATACTGTTGATCACGGTGGTGATTTCGGCAATTTTCTTCGAGCTGTCAGAAATACCGCTCATGGTCGTGACCACATCGTCCACCAGCGAACCACCGCGGCTCGCTGTCGTCGATGCTATATCCGCCAGTTCGCTGGCCTGACGCGCGCTTTCAGCGTTCAGTTTTACCGTCGCAGTGAGCTGTTCCATGCTGGCCGCCGTCTCTTCCAGCGCAGCAGCCTGCTCTTCAGTACGTGAGGAGAGATCGTTGTTACCGCTGGAGATCTCAGTCGCCCCGCGCCAGATATTTTCACTGCCGGAGCGAATAGTGCTGACCGCTTCACGCAGGCTGTCCTGCATTGCGCTCAGCAGCGGCACCAGTTGTCCCACGCAGTTACGGCCGAAAGGTTCAATCGACTGGCTGAGGTCGCCCTGCGCAATCTGGCGGAACTGCTGGCGAATGCGGGCCAGCGGTTTCACCAGCATCGCCGCCAGGTAGCGGTCGGTAAAAAGCAGGATCAGCAGGCCGATAACCGTCGCCGTGATAATGACTGTGCGGGTCATGCTGGTGAGTCTGTCAACCACCACGCGGGTACTGTCGAGCGCCTTTGCCGCGGCGTTATTAAAGTTCTCCGCTGCCGCACCGAATGCCCGGCTCAGCGGCGGCGTGACATTGTTCGCCTGCTGGCGGTAACCATCCAGTGAAGCCTGTTTTGCCTGCTGCATCTGCGGAGTTACGCCCTGGTCGAGAAGCGCCTGCCAGGCCCCAATGACCTGCGCAGAAACCTGTTCGTCCATCGGACCCGGAGAGATGGCCTTCATCTCAGCCAGTTTTTTGCTCATGTTATCGAGCGCCTGCTGGGCAGAAGCCAGATCCGGCGTGCCGCCCGCCGCTTTGGCCTCCATCGCACGGCTCAGGCGAGTGACGAAGCGAAAATATTGATCGTTGCCCTGGCTGAGCACCGTCATTTGTTTAACCAGCAGACGATCGACATCATTACCGTCGGATACCCTGGACAGTGACCAGGTACTGTACAGGCCAACGCCTGCCCACATTAAACAAAAGATCCCCAGTATCGTCAGCATGACGAAGCGGATGGTGAAATTACGAAGCATCTGCATAGAACTTTCCTTGCCGTGAGGGTGAATTCGCCCAGAGACGAGACTTACCCTCGTTATCGGCAGGAACAGAGGAAAATATAACCTTTTGTGATTATTTTTAAGTTCAGATATCTGTCAACTGAGGTACTTTTCAAACCAGCTTAACGTTCGCTTCCAGGCCAGCTCCGCTGCGGGCTCATCGTATCTTGGGGTAGAATCGTTGTGAAATCCGTGGTTTACGCCCGGATAGATATACGCCTCATAGACCTTATTATTCGATTTAAGCGCTGCTTCATAGGTAGGCCAGCCTTCGTTAATATTTTTATCGAGTTCGGCATAATGAAGCAAAAGCGGCGCTTTTATTTTCGGCACATCTGTGGCGGCAGGCTGGCGACCATAAAACGGCACCGCGCAGTCCAGCTCCGGATACGCGACGGCTGCCGCATTCGAGACGCCCCCGCCATAACAGAAACCGGTGATCCCCACCTTGCCTGTTGCATCGGGGTGCTTCTTCATAAATTCGACGGCAGCGAAGAAGTCGTTCATCAGCTTTGTCGGGTCCACTTTCTGCTGCAACACCTTCCCCTCTTCATCGTTTCCGGGATAGCCGCCAACCGAACTTAAGCCGTCCGGTGCCAGCGCAATGTACCCGGCTTTTGCTACACGCCGCGCCACATCTTCGATATACGGGTTCAGGCCACGGTTCTCATGCACCACCACCACGGCAGGCACTTTGCCGTTGGCTTTAGTCGGTTTGACCAGATAGCCGCGCACTTCACCATGCCCGTTGGGTGACGGGTAGGTAATGTACTCCGGGAGGATATCGGGGTCGGTAAATTTGACCTGCTCTGCCAGGGCGTAGTTGGGTTTCAGCATATTGAACAGCGCCAGCGCCGTCACGCCGCCAACAGCATAGCGAGCTGCGAGATTCAGGAACTCACGTTTGGTGATTTTTCCGTGAGCGTAATAGTCGTAGTAATCGAGTAATTCCTGCGGAAAATCTTTAGCTGTCAGGCGCGTCATCGCTTATCTCCACAATTTGTGATTTGATAAGCATAGAATGAAAACGTTGTTTCGAAAATTCATCGACAAGAAAGGAGACATCATGTCCTGGCACCCTTACACCGGCCGCTATGAAAGTATGCAGTACCGCCACTGCGGGAAAAGTGGTCTGCGCTTACCGGCGCTGTCCCTCGGTCTGTGGCACAGCTTTGGCCACGTCCAGCCGCTTGATTCCCAGCGTGCGCTGCTGCGTAAAGCGTTCGACCTCGGTATTACCCATTTTGATCTCGCCAATAACTACGGGCCACCGGCGGGCAGTGCCGAAGAGAATTTTGGCCGCCTGCTGCGCGACGATTTTGCCGCGTATCGTGACGAGCTGATTATCTCCACCAAAGCGGGCTACGACATGTGGCCGGGGCCGTATGGTTCGGGCGGCTCACGTAAGTATCTGCTCGCCAGCCTCGACCAGAGCCTGAAGCGCATGGGCGTGGAATATGTTGATATTTTTTATTCCCACCGCGTGGACGAAAACACGCCGATGGAGGAGACCGCCGCTGCGCTGGCACATGCCGTTCAGAGCGGCAAAGCGCTGTACGTGGGGATTTCCTCCTACTCAACGGAACGCACGCAGAAAATGGCCGAACTGCTGCGCGAGTGGAAGATCCCGCTGCTGATCCACCAGCCCTCCTATAACCTGCTTAACCGCTGGGTAGACAAGACCGGGCTGCTGGATACGCTGGAGGCAAACGGCACGGGCTGTATCGCCTTTACACCGCTGGCGCAGGGGTTGTTAACTGGCAAATACCTGAACGGCATTCCTGACGGTTCACGTATGCAGCGCGAAGGCAAAAAGGTGCGCGGTCTTACTGAAAAAATGCTCACTGAAGCCAACCTGAACAGCCTGCGTCTGCTGAATGAGATGGCCCATTCCCGCGGGCAGACGATGGCGCAGATGGCGCTGAGCTGGCTGCTGAAGGACGAGCGCGTCACATCAGTGCTGATTGGCGCGAGCCGTCCGGAACAACTGGAAGAGAACGTGCAGGCACTGGTTAACCTGCGCTTTACTGACGATGAGCTGAAGCGGATTGACCAGCATGTTGCGGATGGAGAGTTGAACCTGTGGCAGGCGTCGTCTGATAAGTAGTGCGGTCTTTTATCCTCTCCCCACAGGGGAGAGGAGTCATTTACTTCTTACTGATTTTATCCAGATATCCCATCACAAACGCCGACAGCACAAACGTCAGGTGAATAATCACATACCACATCAGTTTATTGTCCGGGACATTCTTTGCGTCCATAAACACGCGTAGCAGATGAATAGAAGAGATCGCCACAATCGAGGCGGCCACTTTATTCTTCAGCGACGAGGCATCCATCTTGCCCAGCCAGTTCAGCTTTTCTTTGTGCGCGGCAATATCAAGCTGGGAGACAAAGTTCTCATAGCCGGAGAGCATCACCATGACCAGTAATCCTCCCACCAGCGTCATATCCACCAGCGACAGCAGAACCAGAATCAGATCGGCTTCCGCAATGGAGAAAATATCAGGCAAGACGTGGATAATTTCCTGGAAGAACTTAATCGTCAGTGCGACCAGAGCCAGGGAGAGGCCAAAATAGACGGGGGCCAGTAGCCAGCGAGAGGCGTACATTGCATTTTCAAAGAAGCGTTCCATAAAGTCCTGTCTGCAAACGAAACCAGCATTCAGTATATCTCAACGGCGCTCACTGTTTGCAACAACAAACCTACACAACGCTTACACGTCGTCCGGGTTAACCTCAGGACGCGCATACTCCGGCCAAACCAGCACCACCAGCTCCGGGTAGGCTTCCAGGCTGAACTCACGAAAACACTGGCGCAGGTTTAATACGTCTAAATCGGAATACGATACTTTCTCACCATTCAGACAGCGCTTTTTGATATTGTCATAATATTTATACACCGCCGAATTGAGATCGCTACAGCGGCGCTGTGCTTCAAACAGCCCTGGCGTATCGTTAATTTCCGACATTTTCATACGCTTTATTGTCGCATGCAGAAAGTCGATATATTCGTGGTTCACCCGCCAGTACCAAACCGGTGTTACCGAGTTCATCAAAACGGAGAAATGATCTTCCCCTTCCTCTTTTGTCATCAGCTCGGGTTGTGGCAGTTCGCTGGCATCTTTCGACGCTTTCGTTTTATTGAACTCTTGCATCAATAAAAGAACGCCAGCGGTCAGTAATAGTAATGTAATGACCGTAAAAGAAATGCTGTTCATGGGTAGGCTCCATTTTTTTTGATTTTAAAATTGCCTCATGTTATTGTCAACGAATCTCACGCCTTTACCAACCCCACCCTGTTGAAATTAAAGGACATTAAAATGCTGCCCGACAATCTTGTCCCGGCTAAGTACCACATTACGCCTGTGGAACAGCCTTCGACGGAAGCAGAAAAGGAGGCTAATTTCACTCAGGGAAAAAGAAAACTCTCGGATTTCGAACCTGACATATTAATTGGTGTTTCCCGAACCGGGAAATCCCGTAATATGTTGCTGGAAGAGCACGACCGTCATATTAAAGACCGCTTATTTCGCGCGCTAAAAATTGAAGCCTTTGTGCATCTGCTGGATGACCTGCAGGCCGAAGGTGAAATAGATGCTCAGAAACTAAGTCAAATAATGGCGGAAAAAACCAAAGAAATAAACGAAGCTGGCAATGAAATTTGGCTTAATTTAATTACTCGCGAAAAAAACAACCCTATATTTTATAACCTGGGGGAAGATTAACGTGACAGAAGTTAATGATAATAACGTTTATTTGACTTTAGATGATAAAAAGAGTGACGAATTTATCTTAAAGCAAAATCTTGATGCGCTGAGAAAAACTAAAAACGATGAGATGGCGCGTATTACGCAAGATCTGGTTTCAATCCCGGCGACTCTGGTGCGCCTGAAGTGGCAGCATCGCCGCGAGATATATTCCCTGCAGGTGAAAGAAGAGATTTACGGTGCCGTGATGAACGCCATCATGGAGCAGCGGCCTGAACTGAAGGAGAAGATCCTGGGCCGTCTGGAGGCCAACTACCAGTACCTGCTGGCGAGAGAAACCGCCACCCTGCGACTGACCCGCAAACTGTCCGACGGCAAATACCGCACGCCGAATGTCACCTGTGTCGCACTCGATGAAGGCGTCTTACCCACCGGCCTTGCCGAAACAGAACGCTAACGTTTAACGCGCAAAAAAAAGCTGGCTTTCGCCAGCTCTCCGTTTTATTTCGCGGCCGTTTTTTCTTCGCCGACCAGACCAATTTTCAGATAACCCGCCTGATGCAGCGTGTCCATTACCTTCATCATGGTTTCATAATCCACCGTTTTATCCGCGCGGAAGAAGACGGTGGTGTCTTTCTTACCGCCGGTAAGCTGGTCCAGCGCCGGAATAACAGACGTATCCGTCACCGGATCGTTACCCAGGAACATGGATTTATCCGCTTTCACCGACAGATAGATTGGCTTTTCCGGGCGCGGCTGCGGCTGGCTGGAAGACGCCGGTAGATTCACCTTCACGTCAACCGTCGCCAGCGGCGCTGCCACCATGAAGATAATCAGCAGAACCAGCATGACGTCGATAAACGGCGTCACGTTGATTTCATGCATTTCACCGTTATCGTCCAGATTTTCGTTAAGACGCATTGCCATAGAATCAACCTACACGCAGTTTGGACGCAGAGTGCACCGGTTTAACAGAGCTGGCATTCAGGTCCAGGTCACGGCTTTGCAGCAGCAGAACCTGTGCAGCAACGTCACCCAGCGTGGCTTTGTAGCTGCCAATCATACGCGCGAAGATGTTATAGATAACCACCGCCGGGATAGCGGCAACCAGGCCGATGGCGGTCGCCAGCAGCGCTTCTGCAATACCCGGTGCCACAACGGCAAGGTTGGTGGTCTGCGTCTGGGCAATGCCGATAAAGCTGTTCATGATGCCCCAGACCGTACCGAACAGGCCGACGAACGGGGAGATTGCACCGATAGTGGCCAGATAACCGTTACCGCGGCCCATATGACGGCCAACGGCAGCGACGCGACGTTCCAGGCGGAAACCAGTACGTTCTTTAATGCCTTCGTTATCTTCACTGCCTGCGGAGAGTTCCAGCTCGTTCTGCGCTTCGTTCACTAACAGGGCGGTCAGGCTTTTCGCATGGAAAGATGAGGTCATATCAGATGCCTGATCCAGAGAGCGGGCTTCGGCCAGCTGCTGCTGCTCGCGCTTGAGACGACGCTTCTGCGAGATAAGCTCTGCGCTCTTGCTGAAGAAGATAGCCCAGGTGATCACGGACGCCAGAATCAGGCCGATCATCACAATCTTAACCACGATGTCAGCATGATGATACATGCCCCAAACGGAGAGATCCGTCTGCATCAAATTATTACCCACTCTGTATCTCCAGGACGCAAATCACAAATTCTGAGCGTAATAATATCAAAACGTCGTCGAATTGATAGTAGTTCTCATTAGTATTTACATAGTGCCGTAAATTCCGCTCACTTTCCTTGCGCTTACGCAGTAAAAATTTCTTATGCGTATTTTTCATAACATTTTCTGCTTATTCGATAAGCATCCGGGTGCACATTTTTGCAATCGTGGTAGTCTGGACGTCCAGACGTATAAAAACAGGGTTAGCGAACATGACTAAGAAGCATCTTGAAACCACGCTGGTACAGGCCGGACGCAGCAAAAAATACACGCAGGGATCGGTGAACAGCGTGATTCAACGGGCCTCCTCGCTGGTGTTTGATACCGTTGAAGATAAAAAAACAGCTACGCGTAACCGTGCCAAAGGCGGCTTGTTTTATGGTCGTCGTGGCACGCTAACCCATTTTTCGCTGCAGGAAGCGATGTGCGAACTGGAGGGCGGCGTGGGGTGTGCGCTGTTTCCGTGCGGTGCGGCGGCGGTCGCCAACACCATTCTGGCGTTTGTGGAACAGGGCGATCATATCCTGATGACCAACACGGCTTACGAGCCAAGCCAGGACTTCTGCACCAAAATTCTCAGCAAGCTCGGCGTGACGACCGGCTGGTTTGACCCGCTGATTGGTGAAGGTATTGCAGAACTTATTCAGCCGAACACGCGCCTTGTGTTCCTGGAATCTCCCGGTTCCATCACCATGGAGGTGCACGACGTACCGGCCATCGTAAGGGCCGTGCGCAGCAAAGCGCCAGAGGCGATCATCATGATCGACAATACCTGGGCGGCAGGCGTGCTGTTTAAGGCGCTGGAGTTTGATATTGATATCTCCATTCAGGCGGCGACCAAATACCTGATAGGGCACTCCGACGGTATGATCGGCACGGCTGTGTCTAACGCCCGCTGCTGGGATCAACTGCGCGAGAATGCTTACCTGATGGGCCAGATGGTTGATGCCGACACCGCCTACATGACCAACCGCGGCATCCGCACGCTCGGTGTGCGTTTGCGTCAGCACCATGAAAGCAGCCTGAAGATAGCCGAATGGCTGGCGCAGCACCCTCAGGTGGAACGCGTTAATCATCCGGCATTACCGGGCAGTAAAGGCCACGAATTCTGGCAACGAGATTTTACGGGCAGCAGTGGGTTGTTCTCGTTTGTTCTCAAAAAACGGCTGAATAACGACGAGCTGGCACACTATCTGGATCATTTTTCCCTCTTCAGCATGGCCTACTCCTGGGGCGGGTTTGAATCGCTGATCCTGCCGAACCAGCCGGAACAGATCGCCGCTCTGCGTCCTGGCGGCGAAGTGGACTTCAGTGGAACCCTGATCCGACTGCATGTTGGTTTAGAAAATGTGGACGATTTAATTGCGGATTTAGCGGCAGGGTTTGCGCGTATCGTGTAAAGTGCTGGCTGAAAATGTACTCCCTGGACGCTTTTGTGAACACTGCGCACGGAAAAGTCTGCATGAGTTGCGTCCGCGATCAAACCCGGTGGGCGAAATAGGGAGTACAATAGCGCTATATCTGCTGTTCCACAGGAAAGTCCATGGCTGTTATTCAAGATATTATCGCTGCGCTCTGGCAACACGATTTTGCTGCGCTGGCGGACCCGCATGTTGTGGGTATTGTCTATTTCGTGATGTTCGCGACACTGTTTCTGGAAAATGGATTACTGCCAGCCTCATTTTTACCCGGTGACAGCCTGCTTCTGCTTGCAGGGGCATTAATCGGCAAGGGCGTCATGGACTTCGCACCAACGATGGTGATCCTTACTTCTGCCGCCAGCCTGGGCTGCTGGCTGAGCTATATGCAGGGCCGCTGGCTCGGCAATACCCGCGTGGTGAAAAGCTGGCTGGCACAGTTGCCGCACAAATATCATCAGCGGGCGACCTGCATGTTTGACCGTCACGGCCTGCTGGCGCTGCTGGCGGGCCGTTTTCTGGCGTTTGTCCGCACCCTGCTGCCAACCATGGCGGGCATCTCCGGCCTCTCAAACCGCCGCTTCCAGTTCTTTAACTGGCTGAGCGCGCTGCTGTGGGTCGGCGTGGTGACAACGCTCGGCTACGCGCTGAATATGATCCCGTTAGTGAAGCGTCATGAAGATCAGGTGATGACGTTCCTGATGGTACTGCCGATTTTCCTGCTGGTTGCAGGGCTGGTGGGGACGATCGCGGTGGTAATTAAGAAAAAGTATTGCAGCGCCTGATCCCCTCACCCTGACCCTCTCCCCATAGGGGAGAGGGGAAAAAACCTAAGCTCCCTGCATGGTTCGGATGCGCGAAGCATCTTCTCCCGGCGTGACGCCGAAATAGCGCTTAAACTCCCGACTAAACTGTGACGCACTTTCATAGCCAACGCGCATCGCCGCTGCGCTGGCCTTCATACCGTCGTGGATCATCAGCATCCGCGCCTTATGCAGCCGGTAGGTTTTGAGGTACTGCAGCGGCGACGTGCTGGTCACCGATTTAAAATTATGGTGAAACGCCGAGACGCTCATGTTCGCTTCCGCCGCCAGTTGGTCAACGCTGAGGTTTTCCGTGTACTGGCTTTCAATGCGTTTCAGCACGCGGCTGATCAGGCTGAAGTGGGTCTGTCGGCTCACCAGCGCCAGCAACGCCCCGCCACCCGGCCCTAACAGCACGTGGTAGAGGATTTCGCGGATAATCTGCCTGCCGAGAATGCGCGCATCCAGTGGCCGCTCCATAACATCCAGCAGGCGTTCAATGGCGCAAAGAATTTCGTCCGATAACGTCGCTGAGTTGATCCCGCTCGCCGCAACAGACGGCTGAAACAGCTCGTCTTCGCCAATCTCCATCAGTAGCTCCTGCAACTGCAGAATATCAACATTTAGCCGAATCCCCGCCAGCGGGACCGCCTCTGTCGCGAAAGTTTCACACTCAAAGGGTAAAGGTACTGTCAGGAGCAGGTATTCATTAGTGTCGTAACGAAACACGCGTTCATTGATATAGCCAATTTTATGGCCGGAAAAGAGAAAAACGATGCCCGGCTGGTACATCACCGGCGTGCGCGTGCCTGGCTGTGTCCCGTAGAGGAGACGGATGTCCGGCAACAACGCGTCAACGTTATTCTTTTTATCTATCAATTGCTTAATCTGAGAGGTTAGCTGCAAACAGATTTCTTCGCGATTCATTTTTTCCTGCTCCGGGTACGGTTTCCGACGCACACAGTGTGCGCATTTTCTCGCGGATTCTCCAGCGCCGTGTAGAAATGGGCAAGACATCGGCAGGAATGTGCATTGAGAGCATAGCCTCAGCCAGCCACAATGTGCAGCATCAGGTAGCCTTCTGCGCCGCCACGGTTTTTCACCCACATAAGGGAACGAGCAATGAACAACTTCAATCTTCACACCCCAACCCGCATCCTGTTTGGCAAAGGCGCTATCGCCGACCTGCGCGAGCAAATCCCGGCTGACGCCCGCGTGCTGATTACCTACGGCGGCGGCAGCGTGAAAAAAACCGGCGTGCTGGATCAGGTTTACAGCGCGCTGGAAGGTCTGGACGTACGTGAGTTCGGCGGCATCGAACCAAACCCGTCTTACGAAACGCTGATGAACGCGGTGAAAATCGCCCGCGAAGAGAACATTACTTTCCTGCTGGCGGTCGGCGGCGGTTCTGTACTGGACGGCACAAAATTCATCGCCGCTGCAGCGCACTACGCGGACGGCATCGATCCGTGGCATATCCTGGAAACCCGCGGCAGCGACATTAAAAGCGCGATCCCGATGGGCTCCGTACTGACTCTGCCCGCTACCGGTTCGGAGTCCAACAAAGGCGCGGTCATCTCGCGTAAAACCACGGGTGATAAGCAGGCCTTTATGAACGAACACGTTCAGCCTGTGTTCGCCATTCTGGACCCGGTTTACACCTACACCCTTCCTGCCCGCCAGGTGGCTAACGGTGTGGTCGACGCCTTTGTTCACACCGTTGAGCAGTACGTTACCTACCCGGTTGATGCCAAAATTCAGGATCGCTTTGCGGAAGGCATTCTGCTGACGCTTATCGAAGAAGGCCCGAAAGCGCTGAAAGAACCGGAAAACTATGACGTGCGTGCCAACGTGATGTGGGCGGCGACTCAGGCACTGAACGGCCTGATTGGGGCGGGTGTGCCGCAGGACTGGGCGACCCACATGCTGGGCCACGAACTGACGGCGATGCATGGTCTGGATCACGCACAGACGCTGGCCATTGTTCTGCCTGCGCTGTGGAACGAAAAACGTGATACCAAACGCGCCAAACTGCTGCAGTACGCTGAGCGCGTGTGGAATATCACCGACGGTTCTGACGATGCGCGCATTGATGCGGCCATCGAAGCGACCCGCAGCTTCTTTGAAGCTCTGGGCGTGCCAACACGTCTCTCCGGCTACGGCCTGGACGGTAGCTCCATCCCTGCCCTGCTGGCAAAACTGGAAGCACACGGAATGACCCAACTGGGCGAGCACGGTGACATCACGCTGGACGTGAGCCGCCGTATCTACGAAGCGGCGCGCTAAGCGTTTTTGTTATCCCGCCTTTCGTTTTTTGACATTTCGTCCAGACTTAATGCACACCACATCGTCGGAGGAACCCTTCGACGATGAGCACCTGAAGGAGGAAAAATGGCAAACCAAACCGTAATTAAGCTGCAGGATGGCAACGTAATGCCCCAACTGGGGCTCGGTGTATGGAAAGCCGGTAACGACGAGGTCGTCTCCGCCATTCATAAAGCACTGGAAGTCGGCTATCGGTCTATTGATACCGCAGCCGCCTACAAAAATGAGGACGGCGTGGGCAAAGCCCTGGCCAGTGCTGGCGTTTCCCGCGACGAGTTATTCATTACCACCAAACTGTGGAACGACGATCAAAAGCGCCCCCGCGAAGCCCTGCAGGAGAGCCTGGATAAACTCCAGCTTGATTTCGTCGACCTGTATCTGATGCACTGGCCGGTTCCGGCAATCGATCATTACGTTGATGCCTGGAAAGGGATGATTGAGCTGCAAAAAGAGGGGCTGGTGAAGAGCATCGGCGTGTGCAACTTCCAGGTGCATCACCTGCAGCGCCTGATTGATGAAACGGGCGTGGCACCGGTGATCAACCAGATCGAGCTGCACCCGCTGATGCAGCAGCGTCAGCTTCATTCATGGAACGCGACGCACAAAATCCAGACTGAGTCCTGGAGCCCGCTGGCACAGGGTGGAGAAGGCGTTTTCGACCAGAAAATTATCCGTGAACTGGCGGATAAGTATGGAAAAACGCCGGCACAGATTGTTATCCGCTGGCATCTGGACAACGGTCTGGTGGTGATCCCGAAATCGGTCACGCCATCGCGTATCGCTGAGAACTTCGACGTCTGGGATTTCCGCCTGGACAAAGACGAACTGGGCGAGATTGCAAAGCTGGATCAGGGCAAACGGCTTGGGCCGGACCCGGATCAGTTTGGCGGGTAATAGTAAAAAAGCCGGGTGGCGGCTCCGCCTTACCCGGCCTACGCTCTGACCTGTAGGCCCGGTAAGCGCAGCGCCACCGGGCATTTTTACAGGTTTAACCGATCTTACGTTTTCCCGTTTTTTTCGTCCCCGTAGCGCCACCGTTCGAACGCTGATGCACAATCGGCGTATGTTTGGTCAGCGCCGGGCGCGTATGGCGATTCTGACGACGCGCTTCGCGCATCTCATCCAGCGTCGGGGCCGGCACCAGGCAGTCGCGGCGCGAGCCGATCAGATGTTTTTTACCCATCTCTTCCAGCGCCTGGCGGATCAGCGGCCAGTTTTTCGGATCGTGGTAACGCAGCAGCGCTTTATGCAGACGGCGCTGTTTATCCCCTTTCGGCACCACCACGTCTTCACTCTTATAGCCAATCTTACTCAGCGGGTTTTTGCCGGTGTAATACATGGTCGTCGAGTTGGCGAGCGGCGACGGGTAGAAGTTCTGCACCTGATCCAGACGGAATCGACGCTGCTTCAGCCACAGCGCCAGGTTCACCATGTCTTCATCACGGGTGCCGGGGTGTGCGGAAATGAAGTAAGGGATCAGATACTGCTCTTTCCCCGCCTGTTTTGAATAGGTATCAAACAGCTGTTTAAAGCGGTCATAGCTGCCCATGCCCGGCTTCATCATTTTGGACAGCGGGCCTTCTTCGGTGTGCTCCGGGGCGATCTTCAGATAACCACCAACGTGGTGCGTCGCCAGCTCTTTGATGTAACGCGGATCTTCCACGGCGATGTCGTAACGCACCCCGGAGGCGATCAGGATCTTCTTGATGCCTTTCAGGTCACGCGCGCGGCGATAGAGATTGATCGTCGGCTCGTGGTTAGTGTCCATATGCTGGCAGATATCAGGGTAAACGCACGACAGGCGGCGGCAGGTCTGCTCCGCACGCGGCGATTTACAACGCAGCATGTACATGTTGGCAGTTGGACCACCCAGATCGGAGATCACGCCGGTAAAGCCCGGCACCGTGTCGCGAATGGCTTCGATCTCGTTAATGATCGAATCTTCAGAGCGGCTCTGAATAATGCGACCTTCGTGCTCGGTAATGGAGCAGAATGAACAGCCGCCAAAACAGCCGCGCATGATGTTGATCGAGAAGCGGATCATCTCATATGCCGGGATACGGGCGTTGCCATAGGCAGGATGCGGAACACGTTTGTACGGCAGGGCAAAAACGCTGTCCATCTCTTCAGTCGAGAGCGGGATCGCCGGAGGGTTAATCCAGATAAACCGCTCGCCGTGCTTTTGCATCAGTGCGCGCGCGCAGCCAGGGTTGGTTTCATGGTGCAGAATACGGGACGCATGGGCGTAAAGCACCTTGTCGCTTTTCACTTTCTCAAAAGACGGCAGCAGCACGTAGGTCTTTTCCCACGGCTTCGGACGCGGTGGCTGTACGACAATGGCTTTCGCTTCGGCTTTTTTCGGTTCCACCGGTTTGTTATCCGCGCACGGCAGATCCTCGCCGTAAGGATGCGGGATCGGGTCGATTTTGCCTGGCATATCGATAATGCGGGAATCCACCCCGCTCCAGCCCGGCAGCGCTTCTTTCACCATAATCGCGGTGTTGCGCACGTCGCGGATGCTGCTCACCGGCTCGCCCTGCGCCAGACGGTGCGCCACTTCCACCAGTGGGCGCTCGCCGTTGCCGTAGATCAGCATGTCGGCTTTGGAATCCACCAGCACTGAACGACGCACGGTATCAGACCAGTAATCATAATGGGCGGTACGGCGCAGGCTCGCTTCGATGCCGCCCAGGATGACCGGCACCTCTTTCCAGGCTTCTTTGCAACGCTGAGTGTAGACCAGCGTCGCGCGGTCCGGACGTTTGCCCGCCACGTTACCGGCGGTGTAGGCGTCATCATGGCGCAGTTTACGATCCGCGGTATAGCGGTTGATCATCGAGTCCATGTTGCCTGCGGTCACACCGAAGAACAGGTTAGGTTTGCCCAGACGCATAAAGTCGTCTTTGCTGTTCCAGTCAGGCTGGGAGATGATCCCCACGCGGAAGCCCTGGGCTTCAAGCATGCGGCCACAGATCGCCATGCCAAAGCTCGGGTGATCGACATACGCATCACCCGTCACCAGAATGATATCGCAGCTATCCCAGCCCAGTTGGTCCATCTCTTCGCGGGACATCGGCAGGAACGGAGCCGGTCCAAAGCAGGCCGCCCAGTGCTGGGGCCAGGAGAAGAGGTCTCGATCCGGCTGGATCAGGGAAATTGCGCTCATAATGCTTCCGAAGAAAAAACAGACAAAAGGAGCGGGATTATACGCTGGATTATTGTGGGAAATGAAGGGGTATTTATTGCCCGGTAGCGCTTCGCTTACCGGGCCTACGGGCCTGTAGGTCGGGTCAGGCGAAGCCGCCACCCGACACGTTTACGGCGCTGGATTGACCAGCATCTGCCCCACGGAACCCCTGTCCATCATCTCCAGCGTCTGGCTGTGGAACAGGAACGGGAAGTGCGGCCACGAAGGCTGGCCATAGTAGACCAGCAGTTCAACCTGCCCATCCACCCAGACGGTATCTTTCCAGCCACGGTCTTCCGGGAACGGCATTGCCCCGTTGACGTTGCGGATCAGGAATGACACCCCTTCAATATGGAACGACTGCGGCATGTCCGAGCGAACCGTCCAGCGCTCCCAGGTGCCTTGCTGGGCAGTGATATCAATGCGATTGACGTCCCACAGCGCACCGTTGATCCCCGGATCGTCGCCCAGGCTGATATCGCGGCTGCGCACGGGCGATCCATTGAGGATCTCCTGCGGCAGTAAACGCATTGGCAGGCTATCGGTGACCAGTGGCAGCAGGCCAGTCGGGCGCAGAGTCAATACCAGCGTGGAGACCAGAATGCTCGATGGTTCGAAGAACCCGCGAATGCGATCCACAATGCTCGCCGCTTCACCGCAGGTAACAGACACTTCATCCCCGTTGGTCATGTCCACGAGAATTTCCCGACGTTCGCCCGGTGCCAGCGCCAGTTGCTTGACGGAAACCGGCGCAGGTAAAAAGCCCTGATCGCCTGAGATCACATGCAACGCGCGGCCATCACTCATCTGAAGCTGGTAGCGGCGCGAGTTGGACGCGTTAAGCAGACGCAGGCGCACCCAACCGCGAGAGACTTCGACATACGGGCTTTGTGCGCCGTTGACCAGCAGCGTGTCACCGACAAAGCCGCCGCTGCCCGGCTCGCTGTACTCCGGCGTGCCGAAGTTATCCAGACGTTTGTCCTGAATAATGACCGGGAAATCATCCACACCGTAGTGGTTCGGGATCGGCAGTGATTTGCTGATTTCATCTTCGATCAGCCACATTCCGGCGAGACCGTTATAAACCTGCTGCGCCGTGCGGTTAGGGGTGTTGGCGTGATACCACAGCGTAGCCGCGCTCTGACGGATCGGCAGCACCGGAGCCCAGTCAGCATTTGGCGACATCATGCGCGCCGCGCCGCCCATCAGCGGGCCAGGAACCTGTAAACCGCTGACGGTCATGGCGACATTTTCAGTCGTGCGGTTACTGTAAATCAGCTTAACGTCATCGCCGTTCCACACGCGGATGGTCGGCCCAAGATAGCGCCCGTTAATTCCCCAGACGGACGCGCGCGTCCCCTGGGTAAAGGACCAGTGGCTGCGCTGCAGGGTCAGGAAAAGTGGCTGCCCGCGACGGGATTCAATCAACGGCGGAATGGGCAGCGGCTGCTGCTGCCCGGCGGCGCTGGCTCTCAGCGGCATCGCACCCGCACAGAGGGCGATCCCCGAAGCCTGAATAAACTGACGCCGACTGAGTGACATATAAGCTCCATCTGAAACGACTAACAACGCGGGAATTCGTTTTCCCTGTAACGCCGGATTAAATTTTCCCGGCGGCTTCTCTCTCTGCGACTTCTTTGTCGAGCTGCGCAATATGCTGAGCCATCAGCTCACGGCAGTGTGCTGCCAGCTCGCGCACCTGATCTTTACCGTACTTACTGGTGTCCACCGGCGGCAGCATTTCGACAATAACCAGCCCGTTATTCTGACGGTTGAGATTAATCTTATTAGAAGTATTGGAAACACACACAGGAATAATTGGAACGCCTGCCGCAATTGCAGCATGAAACGCACCGGTTTTGAACGGCAGCAGGCCGCGACCACGGCTGCGCGTCCCTTCCGGGAACATCCAGATGGAGATTTTGCGTTTCTTAAAGTGATTCACCACTTCCGCAATGGTGCCGTGCGCTTTCGCGCGATTGTTACGGTCGATCAGCAGGTTACCGGTGAGCCAGTACAGTTGACCGAAAAACGGTATCCACAACAGGCTCTTTTTCCCTACGGTCACGGTCGGCGGCAGTACGATGTTTGAGGCCGTCACCATATCGTAGTTGTTCTGATGATTTGCGATATAAATGGCGTTCCCGAAATGCTCAGCTCCTTCAGGCAGGCGTTTTTCAACCTTCAGACCAAACAGTGGCGCAAGACGACCAAACATATGCCCAAAGGTGGCAACATGCTTTGGATTACGCGGGCTGAACAGGCAATAGATGCAGCCGAAAACACAGACCAGAATGCAGTAGATAACGGTAAGAATGAGACGAACAATGTATAGCATAGCGACCTCTGAAGCCCCAACAGCGACAATTATACTTCACCTGTGGCCAGGTAAGGACTTTATTACGAGCGCGTATTGTTAATCGCAACGCACGAATTAACAACGTTTTTACGGGAAATTTTCCTGAAATACCCCCTCCGGAACAGAGGGGGCTAAATCTGGTTACGCTTCGCTGTCGTCCGCTTTTGGACGAACCGGAGAATCAACATCTATCCGGTCGATACGCTGCAGGCCACGCATCAGTGAACCGCGGCGACCGCGCTCACCGACTACCTTCTGCAACTCTTCCGGACGAAGTTTGATTTTACGTTTGCCGACATGAATGGTCAGCGTGCTCTGCGGCGGCAGAAGGAAGAGGTGCGCCAGGCCATCTTCGCCTTTTGCTGCTTCCGCCGACGGAATGTTAATGATCTTGTTGCCTTTCCCTTTCGACAGCTCCGGCAGATCGCTGACCGGGAACATCAGCATACGTCCGGCAGCGGTGATCGCCAGCAGCATGTCGCTCTCGTTCTCAATCACCAGCGGCGTCATGACGTGCGCGTTATCCGGCAGGCTGATCAGCGCCTTACCGGCACGGTTGCGCGACACGAGATCATTGAAAGTACAGATAAAGCCGTAACCAGCGTCAGAGGCCATCAGCAGTTTTTGGTCGTCGGCTTCCATCAGCATATGCTCAACGGTCGCACCCGGCGGCAGCGTCAGCTTGCCGGTGAGGGGCTCGCCCTGCCCACGCGCAGATGGCAGCGTGATTGGGTCGATGGCGTAGCTGCGGCCCGTGGAGTCGATAAACGCCACCGGCTGGTTACTCTTCCCTTTCACCGCCGCTTTGAAGCTGTCGCCGGATTTATAACTCAGCCCCGGCGCGTCGATATCGTGACCTTTGGCGCTACGCACCCAGCCGCTTTGCGACAGCACAATGGTCACCGGCTCGGACGGCTGCATGTCGTGCTCGTTCATCGCCTTCGCTTCTTCGCGCTCGTGCAGCGGAGAACGACGGTCGTCGCCGAAGGCATCGGCATCGGCCTGCAGCTCTTTCTTCAGCAGGTTATTCATCTTGCGCTCGGAGGCGAGGATCGCCTGCAGCTGATCGCGCTCTTTTTCCAGCTCGTTCTGCTCACCGCGGATCTTCATCTCTTCCAGTTTGGCGAGATGGCGCAGCTTCAGTTCGAGGATCGCTTCGGCCTGGGTTTCGCTGATACCAAAGCGCGACATCAGCGCGGGCTTCGGCTCGTCCTCGGTACGAATGATCTCTATCACTTCGTCAATATTGAGGAACGCCACCAGCAAACCTTCAAGGATATGCAGGCGCTTAAGCACTTTTTCCAGACGATGATTCAGACGGCGACGCACCGTATCGCGGCGGAACGTCAGCCATTCGGTGAGGATCTCCAGCAGGTTTTTCACCGCCGGGCGACCATCAAGGCCGATCATGTTCAGGTTGATGCGGTAACTTTTTTCCAGATCGGTGGTGGCAAACAGGTGGTTCATCACCTGCTCCATGTCCACGCGGTTAGAACGCGGCACAATCACCAGACGAGTCGGGTTCTCGTGATCGGATTCGTCACGCAGGTCGTCCACCATCGGCAGCTTTTTATTGCGCATCTGGGAGGCGATCTGTTCCAGCACTTTCGCGCCAGAAACCTGGTGCGGCAGCGCGGTGATCACCACCGCACCATCTTCTTTTGTCCATACCGCGCGCATACGCACGGAGCCGCGACCGTTCTGGTAGATTTTGCGGATTTCCGCGCGCGAGGTGATGATCTCTGCTTCGGTCGGGTAGTCCGGCCCCTGCACGATATCCAGCAGATCGTCCAGCGAGGTTTTCGGCTGTTCAATCAGGGTGATGGCGGCTTTCGCCACTTCACGCAGGTTATGCGGCGGAATGTCCGTCGCCATACCGACCGCAATACCGGTAGTACCGTTCAGCAGGATGTTCGGCAGACGCGCAGGCAGCATCTTCGGCTCCTGCATCGTACCGTCGAAGTTTGGCACCCAGTCGACGGTGCCCTGCCCCAGCTCGCCCAGCAGCACTTCGGCATATTTAGACAAACGGGATTCGGTATAACGCATCGCCGCGAAGGATTTCGGATCGTCCGGCGCACCCCAGTTCCCCTGCCCGTCCACCAGCGGATAGCGGTAAGAGAACGGCTGCGCCATTAACACCATCGCTTCATAACAGGCGCTGTCACCGTGCGGATGGTATTTACCCAGTACGTCACCGACGGTACGGGCGGATTTTTTGAACTTGGCGGTGGCGTTCAGCCCCAGTTCGGACATCGCATAGACGATGCGGCGCTGAACGGGCTTCAGGCCATCCCCGATAAACGGCAACGCCCTGTCCATGATGACGTACATGGAGTAGTTCAGGTAGGCGTTTTCCGTGAATTCATGTAGCGCGAGGCGCTCTGCCATATCGCTCATTACGTGTGATTCCTCAACTCAGAAACCGATGGGTTTCAGGCAATATTGCCGCAGATACTACCTTATCTGACGAGTTGAGTCACAAAGAAAAAGGGCCGGATGAGCGGCCCTTTTCTGCATTATTTGTTCAGCCTGATAACCTGCTTCACGTCGATTTCGAATTCGTTCCAGTCTTTGTCGACTTTCCCCTGCAGTTCCACTTTATCCTGCGGCGTCACGGTCACGCCGTTCCAGCGCTTGTGGTCAATCTCGACCACTACCGTGCCGGTTTCATCGCGGAAGGTGTAGCGGTCATCGGACAGGCGCTCGGTGATGTTCCCGCGCAGCTTCACCCAGGCATCGTCCTTCAGATCTTTCACTTTTGCCGCCGTCGTCAGGTTAGCGTTGTTATCGACAAAACCGCCCTGCTGGGTTTGCGTCTGGGTTGCGGTTGCAGACGGGCCGTTAAAACCACCCTGTGCAGCAAAGACCGGCGCGGTGGTCATCATCATGATGGCCGCAATAGCAGCGAATTTTTTCATATTAATCTCTCCCTTTAATGTCGTTTCGCAGTCCATTAAACAGGGTAAACCTTAACAACTTCTTAAGGGGAAAATTTATTTATTTTTACTGTACAGCAGGCAGATGCAGAGGGTTTACTGACGGCATCAAGGAGGGAATATGCGCATTTTACTGGTTGAAGACGACAAGTTAATCGGCGATGGCATCAAAGCGGGCTTAAGCAAAATGGGGTTTAGCGTGGACTGGTTTACCGACGGGAAAACCGGCCAGACTGCACTGTACAGCGCCCCCTATGATGCCGTGGTGCTCGACCTGACGCTGCCGGAAATCGACGGGCTGGAGATCCTGCGCGCCTGGCGCGAAAGCGGACGCAGTGAGCCGGTACTGATCCTGACCGCGCGGGATGCGCTTAACCAGCGCGTCGAAGGGCTGCGTCTGGGCGCAGATGATTACCTGTGCAAGCCGTTCGCGCTGCTTGAAGTGGCTGCCCGCCTTGAAGCGCTGGTGCGCCGCAGCCACGGCCAGACGCGCAGCGAACTACGTCACGGCAACGTCACGCTCGATCCGACAAGTCTTGTCGCCATGCGGGATGGCGAAACGCTGGCGCTCAAACCGAAAGAGTTCGCCCTGCTGGAACTGCTGATGCGCAATGCAGGCCGCGTATTGCCGCGTAAACATATCGAAGAAAAACTTTATAACTGGGATGACGATGTCTCCAGTAACGCCGTGGAGGTTCACGTTCATCACCTGCGCCGCAAGCTCGGCAGCGGGTTTATCCGCACCGTCCACGGCATCGGCTATACCCTGGGTGACGCATGAAACTGACCCAACGCCTGAGCCTGAAGCTGCGTCTGACGCTTCTTTTCCTGTTGCTGTCGCTGGCGGCCTGGTTTGCCGCAAGCGTGGTGGCCTGGCAACAGACCACCCATAAGCTCGATAAACTGTTCGATACCCAACAAATGCTGTTCGCCAAACGGCTGCTGACGATGGAACTTAACGAGCTTCGCGCGCCAGAACGCATGCGCGAGGTGCCGAAAAAAGCCAGACACGGGCATCTGGACGACGACGCGCTGGCCTTCGCCATCTTCACGACTGACGGCAAAATGGTGCTTAACGACGGCGAGAACGGGCGCGATATTCCGTACCACTATCGTCGGGATGGGTTCGATGACGGACGGCTTCAGGACGATAACGACGAATGGCGCTTTTTATGGCTGACGTCGCCAGACGGTAAATACCGCGTGGTGGTCGGCCAGGAGTGGGAGTATCGGCAGGAGATGGCGCTGGACGTGGTCAGTTCCCAGCTGACGCCGTGGCTGGTGGCGCTGCCCGTGATGCTGCTGTTGCTTATCGTCCTGTTAAGCCGCGAACTGAAGCCGTTGAAAAAGCTGGCGCAGACGCTGCGTTCACGCTCACCTGACGCCACCGATTCACTGCCGACGCAAGGCGTGCCCACAGAGGTTCGTCCACTGCTCGACGCGCTGAATCATCTGTTTGCTCGCACCCAGGAGATGATGACTCGCGAGCGCCGCTTCACCTCCGATGCCGCCCACGAATTGCGCAGCCCGTTAGCCGCGCTGAAGGTGCAAACCGACGTGGCGCAGCTCTATCTGGACGATCCTGAGGCACAATCTAAAGCCCTGTCGCAGCTTCATGCGGGTATCGACCGCGCCTCACGTCTGGTGGATCAGCTCCTCACGCTGTCGCGCCTGGATTCGCTGGACAACCTGGACGATGTCGAACCGGTGACGATGGCTGATTTACTGCAGTCTGCGGTGATGGATATTTATCATCCGGCACAACAGGCAGGTATCGACGTTCGGCTCAACGTCAACGCACCGCAGGCCACGCGCAACGGGCAGCCACTGCTGCTGAGCCTGCTGGTGCGCAACCTGCTGGATAATGCCGTGCGTTACAGCCCGCGCGGCAGCGTGGTGGACGTTACGCTGGACGCGCGCAGCTTTACCGTGCGCGACAATGGCACCGGTATTTCACCGGACGCGCTGGCCCGGATCGGTGAGCGCTTTTATCGCCCGCCAGGGCAGGATGAAACGGGCAGCGGGCTGGGATTGTCGATTGTGAAGCGCATTGCTGCGCTTCACGGTATGCGTGTGTCGCTGGCGAATGCCGCAGACGGTGGATTTGAGGTTAACGTCAACTGGTGAGGGATTATTGCTGCTCAGGCAAAAGACTTTGCACATTTTGCTCATTTTACCGTTACGCCCTCGCGCGTAGAATACCCGGCATACTCTCTTCTCCGAGGACAAATAATGAGCAACATTCTGATTATCAACGGCGCGAAAGAATTTGCGCACTCTAAAGGCCAGCTGAATGACACCCTGACCGAGGTCGCGGACGGTTTCCTGCGCGACGCCGGACATGATGTTAAGGTCGTGCGCGCGGACAGCGATTATGACGTAAAAGCCGAAGTGCAGAATTTCCTGTGGGCGGACGTGGTGATCTGGCAGATGCCGGGCTGGTGGATGGGCGCGCCGTGGACGGTAAAAAAATACATGGATGACGTGTTCACCGAAGGTCACGGCTCACTGTATGCCAGCGATGGCCGTACCCGTTCAGACGCGTCCAAAAAATACGGTTCCGGCGGCCTGATTCAGGGCAAAAAATATATGCTGTCCCTGACCTGGAATGCCCCGATGGAAGCCTTCACCGAGAAAGATCAGTTCTTCGAAGGCGTGGGCGTCGACGGCGCGTATCTGCCGTTCCACAAGGCGAATCAGTTCCTGGGCATGGAGCCGCTGCCGACCTTTATCGTCAACGACGTGATTAAAATGCCGGATGTCCCGCGCTATATCGCAGAATATCGCAAGCATCTCGCAGAAATTTTTGCTTAACTGGTAGCCTGGAATTAGAAGGAGTTAACCATGCTTACCGTTATTGCTGAAATCCGTACTCGTCCAGGCCAACATCATCGCCAGGCGGTGCTGGATCAGTTCGCGAAGATTATCCCGACCGTACTGAAAGAAGAAGGCTGCCATGGCTATGCGCCGATGGTGGATGCTGCCACAGACGCGAGCTTCCAGGCGACCGCGCCAGACTCCATCATCATGGTTGAGCAGTGGGAAACCGTAGCGCATCTTGAGGCGCATCTGCAAACCGCACACATGAAAGCCTGGAGCGACGCGGTGAAGGGTGACGTTCTCGAAACCCATATCCGTATTCTGGAGCAGGGAGTTTAAGTTTCCCCTCACCCCGCCCTCTCCCACTGGGAGAGGGAGAACCCATCCAGACCCGGTAAGCGTTAGCGCCGCCGGGCTTTTTTTATCACCTTAAAACCCAACTGCTATGCTTATTCTGACTTCATGATTAACAGGAGGATGGAATGGGTCTTTTTAACTTTGTAAAAGAAGCAGGCGAAAAGCTGTGGGATAACCTGACCGACCACAAAGGTCAGGGCGACAAAATCACCGAGCACCTCAAAAAACTCAATATTCCCGGCTCAGATAAAGTTCAGGTTAACGTTACCGACGGCAAAGCCAGCGTGACGGGCGACGGGCTGACTCAGGAGCAGAAAGAGAAAATCCAGGTCGCCGTCGGGAACATCGCGGGCGTCAGCGAGGTTGAGAACAACATCACCGCGACCGACGCCAAAGATGAAGCCACTTACTATACGGTGAAATCAGGCGATACCCTGAGCGCCATCTCCAAAACCGTGTACGGCGATGCCAACCAGTACAACAAGATTTTTGAGGCTAACCGCCCGATGCTCTCCAGCCCGGACAAAATTTATCCCGGCCAGACGCTGCGTATTCCTAAGGCGTAACCCGGCAGTCGGGGGTCGCCCCCCGACTGTTTTTACCAGTACAGTTTCCAGCTCTGCGTAAAACGCACCAGTGCCTCAACGTAGAAGTAATCGCCCCAGCTCGCACACTCATCCACGCCTTTATTGCTCGCCAGATGATACACCGAGTGCTTAAGCAGCCCGTTGCCCTTTTCGTCTTTGCCCATCAGATAGTGCTTTGTCAGCGAGGACATAATCCCTTTCGCCCATTCGAGGTAACGTTCGCGATCCGGATCTGTGACCGGCAGATGTTTCACCAGCTCCAGCAGCCCACACACCGCAATCGCCGCCGAGGAAGAATCACGCAACGCATCGGTGCCCACCAGCGCCAGATCCCAGTGGCAGACGTTGTCTTCCGGCAGACGGTTGAGGAAGTAGTTCGCCAGCCGTTTTGACAGGGCAATCATTGTCTCATCGCCGGTATAGATATAGCTCAGCAGGAAGCCGTAAATCCCCCACGCCTGCCCGCGCGACCAGCAGGAGTCATCGGCATAACCTTGCTGCGTGTTGCCGTAGCGCGGCGCACCGGTTTCCACATCCATATAGTAGGTGTGGAACGTCGAGGCATCTTCACGAATGAGATACGTCGCCGCCTGCATCACGTGCGCTTTTGCGGCGTCAGCAAAGCGCGGATCGCCCGTTTGTTCGGTCGCCCAGTAGAGCAGCGGCAGGTTCATGTTGCAGTCGATGATCATGCGTCCGGCCTGCTCCGGATCGGCCAGATCCCCCCACGCCTGAATGATCTTCGCCTTCTCATGGAAGCGTTCCAGTAAGGCTTCCGCCGCCAGCAACGAGAAGCCACGCGCCTCCCGGTTACCCGTCAGCCGCCAGGCCGCCACGCAGGAGAGTGTGTAGAGGAAGCCCAGATCGTGAGTGTTGGTGTCGTTGCGCCCGGCGATGCGCAGGCCAAACGAACGCACATGTTTTTCCGCCATCGCGCGGAATTTCTCCTCGCCGCTCATCTCCCACGCCAGCCACAACTGACCGGTCCAGAAGCTGGTGGTCCACTCCACGTTGTCAGTCAGCGGATAAAACCCCTCTTTGCAGGTTTCCGCCGGGAATTGCTCACCGAATTCCGTTAAATGACGGCTAATCAGGTCGAGGACATGGCTGCGCGCCGAGCTAAGTTCATCGCTAAATGCACGTGGATCAACAGGCTCAGAAATCGCGGGCAGGCGTTCCTCTTTGATACGACTTAACATATTTCGGTTCCTTCTTTGACGGCGTAATTATCGGGTTGGATTGTGTTCTGCAATATTCATCGTTTGTGCGCCGCGCCATTTACTCTGGCAGGCGGATAACGTAAAGACAGAAATAAGGGTAAAGGTCAGCGCGGTAGCGCCCATGATGATATATGTCTGCTCAAAGCCGATGCGGTCATAGAGATATCCGGCCGGGGAAGAGACCACCACATTGCCGACATACAGCATCGCCTGATAGCCCAGCAAATACATCGTGGCGTTTACGCGTTTATCGAAATGCTCGGCGATATATTTAAAGACAGAGACCAGCAGCAGACAAATTTCCAGGCCGTACAGCGGTTTAAGAATCGAGATTAATAGATGCGAATCGCACAGACCGGAAATAATCAGACGCGCACCCACCACCAGCCCGACAATTAACAGCCCGCGCTTGGCACCAATAAAGTTTACAAACAGCGGGATCACCATATACATGACGAACTCCATCCCCGACTGGACGGTTCCCAGATAACCAAACACCGCATTGCCCTGGTGGATATCATCGAAGAAGGTGACGAAATAACGCGAGAACTGCTGTTCAGCAATAAACATCATCCACGCCACACCCGCCACATACAGGCAGAACGCCCAGAATTTACGGTTCCGCAGCAGGGCATACACATCTGACGGGGCGATTTTCTCTTTGGTTAACACCTCACCTGCATGAGCGGAGTTAGTGTTCACTTTCAGGCTCAGCAGGACAATCAGCATCACCACTGAGGCCACGCTGCCCATAATGAAGTTATATGCCGGAGAGAGATTAAACAGCAGCCCGGAGAAGGACGACGCCACCGCCCAGCCGAGCGATCCCCACATACGGATTTGACCAAACTCCATGCCGTTTAAGCGACTGAAACGATCGGAATAGGATTCGCATGCCGCCACGCCCGCATACCAGGCAAAACTTAAATAGAGCGCACCGATAATAATCCCGAGCATGGTGTTGGACATCAGCAGAGGCTGGTAAACGTAAATAAAGAACGGTGCCATCAGAGCAGACATCGCCACTACAAAATAGAGCAGATATTTGCTCATGCCGATTTTATCGAGAATATAGCCGTAAATCGGTTTAAGAATAACGGAGAAGACGCCGTTAACCGCGAATACCGTGCCAATCACCGAACCGCTGAGATTCGCTTTCTGGCCGAGCCAGATGGCCAGCAAGCCAATACTGGCTGACCAGGTAAAGAAGTAGAGAAAAATAAAACTGCTGATTTTGTAATATTCGGTTTTGTTCGTTGTAGATGTGTTTTTCATACCATCCTCGCCGACGTGTAGGGGCCAGAGTTTTTATAAGGTGAACGACAGCTGGCGTTCGCTTCCGGGTTCGCGAATAACGACCTGATTATGGGTAATATTCAGCTGCGGCGTGACCGCAAAATATTTTTGTTTTTCACTGGCCGTAACGGCACAGCACAGCCAGCTCTCTCCTTGCGGAATGTCAGTTTTGAGCAGCGGAATGGCGGCACACTCCGGGAACATCACGCTGCTGTTGGGTGGCGTGACCATGCTGTCCGGTTCGCGCGTAATTACCGGCGAGAGATCGACAATCGCGCTGCTGCCATTTTCTGCGGCCAGGTAACAGCCACGATCGCGGATCTGGTGTTCGGTTTTCATCACCGCAAAGCCGCCTTCCGCCGTTTGCAGGGTTCGCCCACTGTTAATGCGGTGCAGGCGCAGATGCCACTCCCCAAACGGCACTTGCCAGGTTTCGATATGCACGTCATGCCACGGCGACCAGCGAGAGAAAATGTAATTTTCCTCGACTCGCACCGCTTCACACTCGCGGCGTCCGCGGAAATAGTTGTCCCCGTCCGCCAGCAGCAGCATGGAGTCGCAGGCGGCATGTTTCAGGCCAAAGCGTCCGCGCTCAATGGTGAAACCAAAGCGGCTGGAGTAGGCAAATTTGGTGTATTTCGCTTCGGTGTTGACGTAGTTGTTCAGCTCAAGCTGTCCGGCAGTGAGCATTGTGACGTGCTGTGAGCCATTTGAATGCATCAGGATCTGCTGCGCATGCGGGATCACATGTTTTTCTGCAAGCGCGGGTAACGGTTGTTCTTCCGCCTGCCAGAACGGGTGTTCTTCCGGCAGTGCCAGGATCAGAAAGGTTTTCAGCGCCCAGTATGGCGATCCGGGGGAGTTGTAATCTTCGCACATGGCCAGGTTCGGATACGCAAACCCGAGGGTCAGAATACCGTCGCGATCGGTAATGGGTTGCTGTTGCCACCAGCGCAGATGACGCAGCACAATGCCCTTCACAACGCCTGGTGTGAATACCTCCAGCCCGGAAAAGGCCACCGCGCTCCAGAAGGCGACCATGGCAAAGCGGTAGGTCAGGCTACGGCCAAACGGCACCGATGCACCATCGGCAGCGGACCAGTAGATAAAGTCTTCAGCAAACAGACGAGAACGCTCGCGTAAGACCATCGCCCTCTCTTCATCACCGCTTAGCGTGGCGTAAATCAGGCCATAGAAGTGAAACGCCATTGAGATGTAATAGTCTTTCGGGCGGCCCGCACCGTCGGAATACCAGCCATCGCCCAGGTAATAGGCATCCATCATTGCAAAACGGCGGTCAACCGCGGCCTGGTCATACGGCAGCCCGGCGCGTTTGAAACCAAGCTGCACCATAATGGCAAAATAGTTCCAGTTACTGTCCGGCATCTGCGCATCGGTGATCTGGTTGAGCCACGCGTGCAGATTCATCACTTCACGCTCAGTGAAGCGTTCGGTGAGTTTATCTCCCAACAGAGAAAGCCCCAGACCGTAAGCAGCCATCTCCACCAGGCGCTGATCGTATGGCCCGGTATCGCCCCAGTAGCCTGCGTTTTGCGGATCGGTTCCTTGCTTAATCGCCGTGATGTATTTCTCGCTGAACGGCGTGGACTCGCCGGATGCCATCAGCGGAAACAGCCCCCACAACGCGCGGGAAAGCCCTTCCATCTGCGCAATATCCGTCGCGTAATGCGCGCAGGTATCACCCAGCGAGAAACGCGAACTTTCTGCCGGAAACTGTTTATCCAGCGCGCCCAGCATCGCGTTTAATGACGCCACCACATCCTGGCGTGAAGACAACGGATTTGATTTTTCTTTGTTTGCCGCCCACATAGGTTCACCCTCGTAATCAACTGCGGCAAAGCATAGTGAATCCGCAAGGTGCAGAAATGTTAGCCATGTCACAGGTGTGAACGATGAATAAACCCACAGTTGAGAAAATTTAAAAAGGTGGTTTATAAATACATTCCAGTGGGGAAAAATTGAGTTTTATTGCACTATGCGCGATACGCCGACGTCCGATCATCTGGAGCTGATCACGCTGAACGATACCGTGGTGTCGTTCAGTCGCCTCTTTGCGAACACCGTTCGCTATCATCACTGGCACCAGTGTCTGGAAATTCTTTATGTAGAAGAAGGGTTTGGCGTGGCGATTGTCGATAACCGTCACTACACCATGCGTCCCGGACGCCTATTTTTCTTCCCGCCTTTTACCCTGCATAAGGTGATGGTCGACGAGCAGGCAGAGTCCCTTTATCGGCGCACGATTATTCATCTTGACCAGCACGCCGTGCTGAAAGCCCTTCGCGATTTCCCACATACTCAGCAGCGACTGCAAGTGCTTTCACGCCGGGGCGGAGAGGCATGGGTGGCGGATCTGGCGCACTGTCATAGCCATATTGACCATCTGTTTAGCTGCTATCAGACGCCCATGAACAGCGAGGGCATTGCGGGGCTGCTGATCAGCCTGTTTGCCATGCTGCCTGATGACAACGACGGAGCGCCGGGCAACAGCCAGGGGATCGCCAGTCAGGTGATGTTCTGGCTGGATGAGCATTATCAGGAGAAATTTCGGCTGGATACGCTGGCAGAAGAACTGGGTAAATCGCGAAGCTATGTGTCACGAAAATTCCATGCGGAAACGGGCGAGAAAATTCATGATTATCTGAATACGCTACGGCTGCGTAAGGCGTGTGAATGCCTGCTTCACTCGGATGCGAGCGTGCGTGAGATCGCCACGCGGGTCGGGTTTTCTGACGTCACGTGGTTTATCAGCGCGTTTAAAAAGGGGATTGGGGAGACGCCGCTGCAGTACCGGAAAAATCATTCTGGCCACTGAGCGGCTGTTTTGAATCCCCTCTCCTGCTCAGGAGAGGGTCAGGGCATCAGGCTTCAATATCCGCCATATCGCCTTTCTCCTGCAGCCAGTTACGTCGGTCTTCCGAACGTTTCTTGGCAAGCAGCATATCCATTACGGCATTGGTTTGCTGTTCGTCTTCGTCGCTGATCGTCAGTTGCACCAGACGGCGGGTATTCGGGTCCAGCGTGGTTTCACGCAGTTGCATCGGGTTCATCTCGCCCAGCCCTTTAAAGCGCTGTACGTTCGGTTTGCCCTTCTTACGCTTCAACTGCTCCAGCACGCCCGCTTTCTCTTCTTCCGTCAGCGCATAATAAACCTCTTTGCCGAGGTCGATACGGT
>OJJJ01000165.1_pt1 | contig 41778 bp, 37 predicted proteins | sample 1596311 | NCBI WGS metagenome assembly OJJJ01 (sample SAMEA4350140, study PRJEB24818) | metagenome | biome: human; feature: gut; material: faeces | place: Denmark | collected 2013-09 | reverse complement strand
TCGGTCTGGCAGCCTTCTACGCGGTTCTGCACGGCGGAAACCGGCGGCCCGTTGATGATAACGACGTTGCCTTTCCCTTTCAGGCGGTCGGTGATGTATTTACAGCCCATTTCGCCGGCCTGGGTGTTGTCGGAGGTGATGGTGGCGTCAGCGCCTTCCGCTGCCACGTCAACGGCGACGACCACAATCCCCGCGTCTTTCGCCCGTTTTACCGCCGGGCCGATGCCTTTGGAATCCGCCGCGTTAAGAATGATCATGTCGACTTTAGCGGCAATAAAGTTGTCTATCTGCGACACCTGTTGACCGAGATCGTAGCCGCTGGACACCAGCGTCACTTTGACGTTATCCCCCGCCAGCTTGCGCGCTTCCAGCTCCGCACCTTTGGTTATCTGCACGAAGAACGGGTTGGCAAGATCGCCGACCGTTACGCCGATGGATTTCAGTTCTTTTGCCTGCACATACGGCGTCGCGGCAAGCAGTGCGCCAGCACAGAGCGCGGTAACTAATGGCTTCAAACGCATACTCGTTTCCTCACGTAGGGTATTGTTGTTATACGCCTGATGGCGCTGCGCTTATCAGGCCTACGAATATGTAGGCCAGTAAGCTTGTCTATGCACTTTGATGGTGTCGGGTACGGTATTTGTCGATGAGCACCGCTATGATGATCACCGCCCCTTTGATCACCAGTTGCCAGAAATAAGACACGCCCATTAGCGTCATGCCGTTATTGAGCGTAGCGATAATCAACGCCCCCACCAGCGTGCCGGTGATGGTGCCGATCCCGCCGACAAAACTGGTGCCGCCGAGGATCACCGCGGCGATGGCGTCCAGCTCATAGCCCATGCCCAGGTTGCCGTTGGCGCTGTACAGTCGCGAGGCGCTCATCACCCCGCCGAGGCCGGAAAGCAGCCCGCTCATGCCGTAGACGAACAGCAGCACCAGCCACACTTTGATACCGGTTAACCGTGCGGCCTGCATGTTGCCGCCCACCGCGTAAATATGAACGCCCAACGTGGTGCGACGCAGAATGAACCAGCACACCGCAATGACCGCCAACGCAATCACCACCAGCCACGGGATCGGGCCGAGGTAGTTGTTACCAATCCACTCGAAGCTGATATTGGAGTTGATAACCGTGGTGCCGTCCGCCAGCAGGTAAGCCGCGCCGCGCAGCGCGGTATAGGTGCCGAGGGTGACGATAAACGGTGGCAGTCCGGCAAAGGCGACCAGTGCGCCGTTAAACAGCCCCAGTGCCAGGCCAAGCATCAATGCCGCCGGGATCGACAACATTGCCAGCTCCGGGATCAGCGACACGACCATCGCCGCCACCGCGGTGGTGCCGAGAATGGAACCGACGGAAAGGTCGATCCCACCGGTGAGAATGATGAAGGTCATCCCCGCTGCCAGCACGATGTTGATCGACGCCTGACGGGTGATGTTGAGCAGGTTACTTTCGGTAAAAAAGTTGGGTGCGATAAAACCAAATACCGCCACAATCAGGATTAAAATGGGCAAGATACCGACCGTTTGCATCAGATCGCCCATCAACATTTTTTTCGCCGAGGCGGATTTGGCCACCGGCTGGGAAGGGGTTGGATTATTCATGGGACACCGCCTGATGATGGGAGTCGTTCACGCCGGTTGCCAGCGTCATAATATTTTCCTGAGTAATGCTTTGTCCGTTCAGCTCACCGGCAATACTGCCTTCGCGCATCACGTACACCCGGTCACTCATGCCGACCACTTCCGGCAGTTCGCTGGAGATCATTAAGATCGCCACACCTTTGCGCGCCATCTCGTTCATGATCCGGTAGATCTCGCTTTTGGCACCGACGTCCACGCCGCGCGTGGGTTCGTCGAGGATCAAAATGCGTGGGCCAATCGCGACCCAGCGAGAGATAAGTAATTTTTGCTGATTGCCGCCGGACAGTCCGCCCGCGCGGACCTGCGCGTGGGGTACGCGGATGTTGAGCAACTGAATGGCGTCATCGGAGATGGTCTGCGCTTTTTTGCGGTTCAGCATGCCCCAGTTGGCGTCACGCTCCAGCGTGGCCATGGTGATGTTTTCAGCCGCCGCCAGCTCTAAAAACAGCCCCTGTTCTTTGCGGTTCTCGGTCAGAAAGCCGATACCGTGATCGATGGCCTCACGCGGGGAGTGGATCACCACCGGCTCGCCGTCGACTTCAATCATGCCGCTGATGGCTTTGCGCACGCCAAATATCAGCTGCGCCAGCTCGGAGCGACCGGCGCCGACCAGCCCGGCCAGGCCGACAATCTCCCCGGAACGTACCAGTAAACTGCACGGCTGGACTTTGTTGCCATCGGTCAGGTGATGCACGTTCAGGCGCGCCTTGCCTAAAGGGATATCGCGTTCTTTGTTGAACAGATCGCTTAACGGGCGGCCGACCATCATGCGCACCAGTTCAGAGGCGTTAAGCTTGTCGCGGGTCAGGCTGCCGACGTACTGCCCGTCGCGCAACACGCTGACGCGATCCGAAAGTTCATATACTTCCGCCATGCGGTGGCTGATGTAGATAATCGCCATTCCCTCATCACGCAGGCGCATGATCAGCTCAAACAGGCGGTGGGTTTCACGTGAAGAGAGGGCGGCGGTGGGTTCATCCATGACCAGGATGCGGCTGTTACGGTGCAGGGCGCGGGCGATTTCGACCTGCTGCTGCTCGGCGATGGTCAGCGTCATGACCCGATCGCTGGCCTTAAACTGTGCCCCGAGCCGGTCGATGACCTTTTGCGCCTGCATCACCATCTCTTTGCGCTGTACCAGACCACCGCGCGACAGTTCGCTGCCAAGAAAGATATTTTCCGCTACCGTCAGATTTGGCGCGAGCTGCATCTCCTGATAAATCAGCGTGATGCCAGCGCTCAGCGCATCCTTGGGTCCGCGAATATGAAAGGGCTGACCGTCAATTAAGATCTCACCGCTGGTGGCGGTATAGGCCCCGGCGAGGATCTTCATCAGGGTACTTTTCCCGGCGCCGTTTTCACCCATCAGGGCGTGGATTTCGCCGGACCACACCGTTAAATCGACCCCTTTCAGCGCGTAAAATTTGCCGAATGCTTTGGCAATGTTGCGCATCTCCAGAACCGGTGTCTTGCTCATAACGGATCTCCTGCGGGGTGGCCGATATCAGCAGTCCATCACAGGAATGTAAATGCAAAATGTCAGAAGCCGTTCATATTTGTCATATTGCGATTTTTCTTCATGGAGCGTGATATGCCGCAACCCGGACGTCACTTTTTCGCCAGTGCGCGCGGGCGATTGCTGTTCTTCAATCTGCTGGTGGTGGCGGTCACGCTGATGGTCAGCGGGGTGGCGGTGCTGGGGTTTCAGCACGCCAGCCAGATCCAGGAACAGGTGCAACAGCAAACCGTTGATGACATGACCGGCAGCATGAATCTGGCGCGCGACACGGCGAACGTCGCGACGGCGGCGGTGCGGCTCTCACAGGTCGTGGGGGCGCTGGAATACAAAGGTGAAGCGGAACGGCTACAGGAGACCCAGCGCGCGCTCAAGCATTCGCTGGAACAGCTGGCCAGCGCCCCGCTGGCGCAGCAGGAACCGGGGCTGGTCGAGCGCATTATCCAGCGCAGTAACGAGCTGCAAAGCAGTGTGGAAGGCATGCTGCAGCGCGGGCAGTTGCGGCATCAGGAACGTAATGCTCTGCTCAGTTCGTTGTACCAGAATCAAAGTTATTTACGCCATCTGCAAAAACTCACCGGCGCGCAGGATGATGCGCTGCTGAGGCAGATGGACCGCCTGATCGTTGCCGCCATTGAAACGCCGACGCCGCGTTCGGTAATCAAACAGTTGGGCGGCGTGATGCCCGCGCTTGTTCTGCAAAACCCCAGCCAGTTGGTGAGTCGTATTCTTAGCGACTTCAACCTCGAACTGCATAAGCTGGAGCCGCTTTCGTCCGCGCTGGAGCAGAGTGACCTGGCGATCAGCTGGTATATGTTCCATATCAAAGCGCTGGTGGCGATCCTCAACAGCGATATCAACCAGTATGTCTCACAGGTGGCGAGTATCTCCGAGCAGCGGGTGGCGCAAAGCCATCAGGAACTGCAGTCTGGCGTGCTGTTTATCATGATTTTTGCGCTGCTGGCGGTGGTGATCACCGGCTTTGCCGGCTGGTATATCTACCGCAACTTAGGCTCGAACCTGACGGCTATCTCGCGGGCGATGACCCGGCTGGCGCATGGCGAATCGGACGTCAGCGTGCCAGCCCTGCAGCGGCGCGATGAGCTGGGAGAGTTGGCGCGCGCCTTTAGCGTGTTTGCCCGCAATACGGCGTCGCTTGAACACACCACTCGGCTGCTGAAAGAAAAAACGACGCAAATGGAAATCGACCGCACCGAGCGTCAGGGGCTGGAAGAAGCGTTACTGCACAGCCAAAAGCTGAAGGCGGTGGGGCAGTTAACGGGTGGATTAGCGCATGATTTCAATAACTTGCTGGCAGTGATCATTGGCAGCCTGGATTTGGTCAGTCCGGACTCGCCCGATGCGCCGCGTATCAACCGGGCGCTAAAAGCCGCCGAGCGCGGGGCGCTACTGACTCAGCGACTGCTGGCTTTTTCGCGTAAGCAATCGTTGCACCCACATGCGGTGGAGCTGAAAACGTTGCTGGAGAACCTGGGGGAACTGATGCGCCATTCGCTACCGGCGACGATGACGCTGGAGATTGAAGCGCAGTCACCCGCCTGGCCGGCGTGGATCGACGTCAGCCAGCTGGAAAACGCCATTATTAATCTGGTGATGAACGCCCGTGATGCGATGGATGGGCAGGCGGGTACGATTAAAATTCGCAGCTGGAATCAGCGGGTCACGCGCAGCGACGGACGCAAGCAGGACATGGTGATGCTGGAGGTGGCCGACCAAGGCTGTGGGATGTCGCAGGAGATCAAAGCGCAGGTCTTTGAACCGTTCTTCACCACCAAACAGACCGGCAGCGGCAGCGGACTGGGGCTGTCGATGGTGTACGGTTTTGTGCGTCAGTCTGGTGGTCGGGTGGAAATTGAGAGCGCGCCGGGGCAAGGGACCACGGTCCGGTTACAGCTTCCGCGCGCCATTGTACCGGTGCAGCCTCAGGACATCCCTGTGGTGGAACATGCGGCGAACAGCGGTGAGAAACTGGTGTTGGTGCTCGAAGATGAGGCCGATGTGCGCCAGACGTTGTGTGAGCAGCTCCACCTGCTGGGTTATCTGACGCTGGAGGCCGCCAACGGCGAGCAGGCGATGCACTTGCTTGCCGCATCTTCAGAGATCGACATTCTGATCAGCGACCTCATGCTGCCCGGTGGATTAAGCGGCGTGGATGTGGTTAACCATGCGCTAAAGCATTACCCGCAGTTGAGTATCCTTCTGATCAGCGGTCAGGATTTGCGTCCGGCACACAACCCGGCTCTGCCGGAGGTGGCGCTACTGCGAAAACCGTTTACCCGCGGGGAGCTGGCGCAGGCGCTGCGTCATCCGCGCAATTGAGATTCCTCCGCTACTCGTGAGCAAGCGCTTTGATTACCGTGGGGCGAGTTTCTTTTTGAGGCTGGTTTATGACACGCTCCCCGACGATCTTTTTTTTCAGTTTGCTGATGCTGACCACCGTGTCGGCGCAGGCGGATATTATTGATGACGCCATCGGCAATATTCAACGCGCCGTCAGCGACGCCTATAAGCCTGATAATAATCGGGATTACGATGACTCGCGCGACGAAAGCTGGCAACGCCAGGTAAGCGACGATCGCCGCAGGCAATATGACGATCGTCGCCGCCAGTTTGAAGACCGCCGTCGGCAGCTGGATGACCGCCAGCGTCGGCTCGATCAGGAACGGCGTCAGCTGGAAGATGAAGAACGTAGAATGGAAGACGATTACGATCGTTAACGTAGTCTTTCGCTGGCAAGATTATAAACTTCACTACGCTCGCGTTTACCGACGGCAACGACAGCGATGACCAGTGTTTCGTCAATAACTTGATAAACAAGACGGAACCCTGAAGTGCGTAGTTTGATTTTATAGCAATCTTTTATTCCCCCGAGCTTCTCGGAGGGGACATGCGGATTTTCACAGCATTTCTTGAGTTTTTTGGCAAACTGCTGCTGAATGGTTTTATCCAGTTTTTGCCATTCTTTCAGCGCATCTTCCCTGAACTTTACCGTATAACTCATAAATAGCTGTCCAGATCAACATCCACCAGTGGCTGTTGGCTCCGTTCATGGACTAATTTAACCAGTTGCTGATCGTCCAGCGCATCAAGCATTTTTTCGTAAAGCTCAGCGGGAACACAATAAAAGGCGGGCTGGTTACGGTTCAGGATTGCGACCGGAAACCCATCCCCTGCGCTAACAGTCGCCATCGGGTTCTTTTTTAGCTCACTCACGCTGGCGGTGGTGTCGCTTAAAATGATATGTGGCATAATCGCTCCTTAAGACCATTTAACTGGTCTTAATATAGGATGGGAAAGACCTGTTAACAAGTCTTATTATGAAGTGTCTCCGCTTAATCCAGCACAATCTCCATGCCGTCATACCCGGCTTCGATGCCTGTCGGTAGCGGGTTGTTCATCATCCACTCGTCGAACTGATGGCTGATGTGGGTCAGAATCACCCGTGGGCAGCGGATAACTTCATTGAGCGCAATCACGGTATTTACATCGCAGTGATTGCGCGGTGGTTGCGTGCGCGGGGCATGGCTACAGTCGATGATCATCGCCTGCGGCTGATTGTTGCCCAGAAACGTCAGCGTTTTGTCGGGCAGCCCGGCGGTATCAGAGAGCCACGCCACGCGGCTGTGCGCGGTTTCCAGCAGATAGCCAAACGTCAGCTTTGAGTGGTTGAGCGGCAGCGGTGTCACCTGTAACCCCTGCAAATCAAACACCACAAACGGTTCGACGGTGTGGCTGAAGTCGAGAATGCCGGGATGCTTAAACAGATCGTCGCAGCCCTGTTCATCCGGCGGCCCGTATACCGGGATCGTTTTCCCCACGCCCCAGCGCAGCGGAAACAGTCCCTGAACATGATCCATGTGGTAGTGGGTGAGCAGAAACTGGCGGAAGCTGCCCGCCGGCCAGTCGTCCACCAGGTGCGGGATCCCCGCGTCAAGCAGCGTCACGGCATGGTTGAATTTGACCACGCCGCTGCAGGGTCGGCGGCGATATTGCGATTGGATACGCGCTCGCTGACAGGCGGGGCAGTCGCAGCCAAAAACCGGCACCAGCTGCGCGCCGCCGGTGCCGCTTAAAGTGATCGTTAAGCTCATTGTTGCTCCCCAGGTCATGTATAGCCGGATGGCGACGCAGGCGTCTTATCCGGCCTACGGGTCCGTGCGCTCTCAGGCATAAGAATGCTTACGTCCCATCAGTGTGAGCAATGTATTCACGGACTGTAGCAGACTACCGTCATTGTTTAGCGTATGGCAGTCCTCTGGCGCATAGCGGGCTGCACGTTCAAGACGGGCGACAATCTCCGTTTCATTTTCTCGCCCGCGCGCCAGTAAGCGCTGGCGCAACACGTCTTGTGATACCTGCAAACAGACCGGCAGCAGCGCCGCGCCGTAGCGTGATTTCGCCTGTGGCAGATGGGCGCGGGAGCCGTTGACCACCACATCAAACCCGGCGTGCAGCCAGAGGTCAATCTCCACGCCGACGCCGTAGTACAAGCCGTTGGCATGCCAGCTCAGCGCCAGCAGGTTCTGTCCGGCGCGGGTAAAAAACTCTTGTTCGCTCAGCGCAATATGGTTTTCATTCCCGGCGTTGGCGGCCCGGGTAATGTAACGATGCGCCACCAGCAGTTGCGCCTGTTCCTGCTGGCGGAGTTCGGCCAGCAGGCTGTCCTTACCGGAGCCGGACGGCCCCATCAGCCAGATCAGTTTTCCCATAGTCAGAACACCCTTTTTCCCTGCCGCCAGACGTGGTCGATATGCACGTGATCGCCTTTGCGGTGCGCCAGCACCAGATCCGCGCGTTTACCTTCGGCGATAACACCGCGATCGTCGAGATTCAGCGCCCGCGCCGGATTACGGGTCACCAGATGAATCGCCTGCGCCAGCGTGAAGCGGTTGGCATCGTCGTCCGCTACACGAAACGCTGCGTCGAGCAGGCTGGCGGGGTAGTAATCAGAGGAGAGAATATCCAACAGCCCCAGTTCAGCCAGCTTATGCGCCGCGACGTTGCCGGAGTGCGAGCCGCCGCGCACGATATTGGGTGCGCCCATCAGCACGTTCATGCCGTGCTGGCGTGAAGCCTCTGCGGCTGCAAAGGTGGTGGGAAACTCGGCGATCACGCTGCCAAGTTGATGTGATTCGAGAACATGGTCATGGGTAGCGTCGTCGTGGCTTGCCAGCGCAATATGGCGTTCGCGGCACATCTGCGCGATGGCGGTTCGGTTGGGCTGCGACCAGCGTGCGGCGAGGGCCAACTGTTCTTCTTCATAGCGGGCCATCTGCTCGTCGGTGAGCGAATATTTGCCCTGATAATATTCCCGGTATTTTTCGCGGTTGGCGAACTGGCGCTGGCCCGGCGAGTGATCCATCAGTGAAACCAGCGTCACTGGTTCGCGCCCGACTAGTTTTTCAAACAGCGGCAGGGTGGTGTGATGCGGCAGTTCGCAACGCAGATGCAGACGATGCTCGGCGCGGTTGACCCCGCGCTTCTGCGTTTCTTCCACCGCATTGATCATCTTTTCCAGATTTTCCAGGCGATCGCCGCCGTCGCGAACATCGCCAATCGCCACTGCATCCAGCACGGTGGTGATGCCGCTGGCGACCATCAGCGCGTCATGGCTGCTCATCGCCGAATGCGCGGGCCAATCCACCTTCGGGCGCGGGGTGAAGAATTTGTCGAGATTATCGGTGTGCAGTTCGATAAGCCCCGGCAGCAGCCAGCCACCTTCACCGTCCAGCGCCTCGGGCAGACGGCTCTGGCTTTCGGTAAAGGCGCGAATCACGCCGCCCTCCATTTCCAGCGATCCCTGTACCACTTCGTCTTCCAGCACCAGCTTTACGTTATTGATAATCATGCTGTGGTTCCCATCAGGTGCAAACGGTCCGCCACGCGGTCGCGAACGGTTTGATCGTGAAAAATACCGACAATTGCCGCGCCGCGCGCTTTGGCTTCTTCTATCAGTGCCACTACGGCGGCGCTGTTTTTGGCATCCAGCGACGCGGTGGGCTCATCGAGCAGTAAAATTGGGTAATCGACGATAAACCCGCGCGCAATGTTGACGCGCTGCTGCTCACCGCCGGAAAAGGTCGATGGGGCGAGATGCCACAGCGTTTCCGGGACGTTCAGACGTTCCAGCAGGCGCGCCGCTTTCGCCGCACACACGTCGCGGGAGACGCCCAGATCCAGCAGCGGTTGCATCACCACGTCGAGCGCCGAGACCCTGGGGATCACGCGCAGGAACTGGCTGACCCAGCCGATGGTGGAGCGGCGCACTTCCAGCACTTTCCGCGCCGGAGCCTGCACCAGATCCACCCACTCGTCGCCGTGCTGAATATGAATATGGCCGGTGTCCGGCAGATAGTTGGCGTACAGCGAACGCAGCAGCGTTGATTTCCCACTGCCCGAGTGACCGTGCAGTACCACGCACTCACCGCTTTTTACGTCCAGAGTGGCGTTGTGCAACACCGGCAGGCGTACGCCGTTTTGCTGGTGCAGTACAAAGGTTTTACTGACATTTTCTACGCGGATCATTTGAGCCTCATGGTTCTTATTGCCGGATGGCGCTGCGCTTATCCGGCCTACAAAAAACGCACCTGTAGGCCGGATAAGGCGCAGCCGCCATCCGGCACAACAAAAAATCAGTTCTGCAACACCGACGACACCAGCAGTTGGGTGTACGGATGATGCGGATCGTCGAGCACGCGGTCAGTTAATCCACTTTCCACCACCTGACCCTGTTTCATCACCAGTAAACGGTCTGCCAGCAGGCGCGCCACGCCCAAATCATGGGTGACAATCACTACGGCCAGATCCAGTTCCACCACCAGGCCGCGCAGCAGGTCCAGCAGTTTGGCCTGTACCGAGACGTCCAGCCCACCAGTGGGTTCATCCATAAATACCAGCCTGGGATGGGTGACGAGGTTGCGGGCAATCTGTAAACGTTGCTGCATGCCGCCGGAGAAGGTGGTGGGCAGATCGTCGATGCGCGAGGCGGGAATTTCGACGTCGGTCAGCCAGCGCTGCGCGGTAGCGCGGATGTCGCCATAGTGGCGTGCGCCGGTGGCCATCAGGCGTTCGCCGATATTACCGCCCGCCGAAACCTGACGGCGCAGGCCGTCCATCGGGTGCTGATGTACCACGCCCCATTCGGTGCGCAGCAGGCGGCGACGGTCGGCTTCGCTCATGCCGTACAGCGAACGGTTCTGATACACAATTTCGCCATACTGCGGCGTCAGGCGCGAGGAAATCGACTTCAGTAGGGTTGTTTTGCCGGAACCGGACTCGCCTACAATGCCCAGCACTTCGCCAGGCCACAGGTCAAAAGAGACATCGCTGAAGCCTTTGCCCGGCGCGTAGAGATGGGTCAGGTTATTGACGGAAAGCAGCGGTTGCGTCATTGGCTAAGGGCCTCGCTCTGTTGGCGGCAGTAGTCGGTGTCGGAGCAGACAAACATCCGTTTGCCGCTGTCGTCGAGCACCACTTCGTCGAGATAGCTGTGGGTGGAACCGCAGATGGCGCAGGGTTCATCCCAGCTCTGCACGGTAAACGGGTGATCGTCGAAATCGAGGCTCTCGACTCGGGTATACGGCGGTACGGCGTAGATGCGTTTTTCACGCCCGGCCCCGAACAGCTGCAGCGCGGGCATCCTGTCCATTTTCGGGTTGTCGAATTTTGGGATGGGTGACGGATCCATCACGTAGCGCCCGTTGACCTTGACCGGATAGGCGTAGGTGGTGGCGATATGGCCGAAGCGGGCGATATCCTCATACAGCTTCACCTGCATCACGCCGTACTCTTCCAGCGCGTGCATGGTGCGGGTTTCCGTCTCGCGTGGCTCGATAAAGCGCAGCGGTTCGGGGATCGGCACCTGGAAAATAATAATCTGATCTTCCGTGAGCGGCGTTTCCGGGATGCGGTGACGGGTCTGAATAAGCGTCGCGTCGCAGGTCGCGTCGGTGGTGTTTACCCCGGTTACGTGCCTGAAGAAGTTGCGAATGGACACCGCGTTGGTGGTGTCATCCGCGCCCTGGTCGATGACCTTCAGCACGTCAGCTTCACCTATCACGCTGGCGGTAAGCTGAATACCGCCGGTGCCCCAGCCGTAGGGCATGGGCATTTCACGCCCGCCGAACGGTACCTGATACCCCGGAATGGCGACCGCTTTCAGCAGTGCCCGGCGGATCATGCGTTTTGTTTGTTCATCGAGATAAGCAAAATTGTAGCCGGAAAGATTAGCGGTCACGGACGGCCTCCTGTTGCAGGCGTTTGAGCAGTTCCAGCTCGGCCTGGAAATCGACGTAGTGGGGGAGTTTGAGGTGGGAAACAAAACCCGCCGCCTCGACGTTATCCGCATGCGCCAGCACGAACTCTTCGTCCTGCGCCGGTCCCGTGACCGTTTCATCGTAGTCGGGTGCCTGTAGGGCGCGGTCTACCAGCGCCATTGCCATCGCTTTGCGTTCGCTCATGCCGAACACCAGCCCGTAGCCGCGGGTAAAATGGGGAGAGTCATTTTCTGGCGCGACAAAGCCGTTCACCATTTCGCATTCGGTCATCAGCAGTTCGCCGACGTTTACCGCAAATCCCAGCTCTTCCGCTACTATTTCCAGCGCCACATAGCCGCTGCGGATCTCGGCGGCAAACGGGTGATTGCGCCCGTAGCCGCGTTGGGTGGAGTAAGCCAGCGCCAGCAGATACCCTTCGTCGCCGCGCATTAGTTGTTGCAGGCGCGAGGCGCGCGAGCAGGGGTACACCGGCGGCGTGCGGGTGATGTCATCGGGCTGAGCGCCGTCGTCCTCTTCGTGCTTCGCCAGCCCCTGATTTGCCAGCAGGGAGAAGACGTGCGGGGCGGCATCCTGTTCACTCTCCGCGGCGCGCAGCGGCGGCGTCTCGCCGTTGGCCAGCAGAGTGAAATCAAGCAGGCGGTGGGTATAGTCGTAAGTTGAACCCAGCAACTGCCCGCCGGGAATATCCTTGTAGACGGCGGAAATACGCCGTTCCAGGCGCATCTCCGCGCTGTTTACCGGCTCGCTCACCGCCAGTTTTGCCAGCGTCGTGCGGTAAGCGCGTAGCAAAAAGATGGCTTCAATGTTGTCGCCGCTGGCCTGCTTGAGCGCCAGTGCCGCCAGTTCACGGTCGGCGATACCGCCTTCAGTCATGACCCGGTCAACGGCGAGGTTCATCTGCTGTTCGATTTGCGCCACGCTCAGTTCGGCAATGTGCGCATCGCCCCGGCGTCGGTTCTCCTGCAGCGCGTGGGCGTTGGCTATTGCCTTCTCGCCCCCTTTGACGGCAACGTACATCAGCACACCTCCACGTGGGTGGTTCGCGGAATAGCCAGCAGCCGTTCGCCACAGGTGAGGATCAGATCAATCCCCAGCGGGAACGGATGCGGGCGCTCGGTCAGTTCATGAATCAGGCATTCCGGTAATTGCGGGGCGATCATCCGTTCTTCGGCGATACCGGCCCCGGTCAGGCGCAGCATGCGTCCACCGCTTAAGCCCGCGATCTGCACAATCAGGGTCGCGCTGGTCTCTGGTGCTACGGCGGAACCGGAAGAGAGGGCGTTGAGCTGTTCGCTGCTAATACGATTGTCGGCGATGGCAAAGGCCGCCTGCTGCGGTTGTTCTACCAGTGGGGCATTGGTGTGAAAACGCAGGTTCTGTCGGGCAATGTCGTTATCCATGGCTGGAGCCAGCCACACCGGGGTGTCACCGTCGACCAGGGTCAGCAGCACGCTGGTGGTTGCCAGACCCAGCGGCTGCCAGCCGTGTTTCAGCTGATGCAGGGCGACAATCACCCCCGGTTCGCTCATGGCTTTCAGCAGGCGACGAAAGCACTGCTGCGCATCCTGGACGGGTAAATTAAAGGCGCTCTGTAGTGCCGTAGATCGTGTCATGCGTTATCTCCGCGTACCAGTGTGAAGAAGTCGACCCGGCTGGCGTTGACTTCGGCACGGCGAGCGTTAATTAGTGCATCGCGTTCCGCTTCCAGCGGGGTAATTAAGGTTTCCATTACGCTCTGGAAATACGTCTGTTCCTGCAGCAGTGCGTCAATCACGGCGCACTGCTCGGCGTGGGGTTTGTTGCGTCCCAGCAGGTAGCTATAACCCAGCGTGCCGCTCTTCAGGCGTACGACGGCGCGCGTTATCGTGGTATCACCGGCAAAAAAACGGTTGCCGGTGCCGCCCATGCGGGCCTGGATCTGCATCAGCCCGCTTTCCGGTGCGCGGATAAGTTCATATTCTGGTGTCAGTTTCAGCGCGTTGACGCGCGCATTCAGGTCTTCAGCGTTGCTGTAAGCCAGCGCGCGCATCCAGCGCTGGCGGGGGGCGGTATCAGGGTGCATTCAGTGCTCCATGGTGAATTCGATCATGTCGGCGCGGGTCAGGCTGACGGAGTATTCCGTCGCGTGTTCTTCGCCTTCACGGTGGTTCAGGGTGCGCACGCACAGCAGCGGCGCCATGTTGGGGATTTCCAGTACCTTGCTCTCTTTGGCCTGCGCGCGGCGGGCGCTGATGCGTGTTTGCGTGCGCAGTAACATCAGACCTAACTGCTCGCGCAGGTAGTCGTGCAGTGAGCCGTGGTTAAAGCCCTGCAACAGCGGCCAGAGGGTGAGGTCGGAAAAATAGTGGTCGATAAGACAGAGCGCGATGCCGTTCACCCGGCGCAGGGTGCGCAAATGGATGACGTTGTCGCCCTCGGTGACGCTGAGCGCGTCGGCAATATGGCTCGAGGCCGGGCGCAGCACCGCCAGCAACTTCTCGCTGGTGGGATGGCTGCCCTGGTCCAGCAGGTTCTGACTGAAGCGCGCCTGGGCATTCAGTGGGTAATCGAACGGGCGCATCAGCACCAGTACGCCGATGCCCTGACGACGCTGCACCCAGCCGCGTTCGACCAACTGGTCAATGGCGCGGCGCAGCGTGTGGCGGTTGACCGCGTAGCGGGCGGCAAGCTGATGCTCGGCCGGAAGGTAGTCACCGCAGCGATAATGTTGACGAAGCTCCTGCTCAAGTCTGGCGGCAATTTCCTGATAACGCGTCGGATAACTGGTCGGATGTGTAGACAAGTGCATAGCAATCAATGCCTCGCTGATTAGATGAAGTGCTTACGCAAACGCTGAGAGAGGAAATCCAGCAGGCTGACGGTGACGATGATTAACACCATCAGGGCGCAGGTTTGCTGGAACTGAAAGCCGCGAATCGCCTCCCATAACGTCACGCCGATGCCGCCTGCGCCAACCATGCCGACCACCGTGGCGGAGCGGACGTTGGACTCAAAGCGGTACAGCGAGTAGGAGATGAGCAGCGGCATGACCTGTGGCAGTACGCCGTAGAGGATTTCTTCAATCTTGTTAGCACCCGTGGCGCGAATGCCTTCGACCGGACCCGGCTCAATGGCTTCTACCGCCTCGGAAAGCAGTTTGGAGAGCACCCCGGTGGTGTGGATAAACAGCGCCATCACCCCGGCGAACGGCCCGAGACCGACCGCAACCACAAACAGCATGGCGAAGACCATTTCGTTGATGGCGCGGCAGGCGTCCATCAGGCGACGCATTGGCTGGTAAATCCACCACGGCACCAGGTTGTCGGCGCACATCAGGCCGAAAGGAATCGACAGCACCACGGCGAGGGCGGTCCCCCAGACGGCGATTTGCAGGGTGATGGCCATTTCGCTGAGATAGTCCTGCCACTGGCTGAAGTCCGGCGGGAAGAAGTCAGCGGCGAAGGTCGCCATATTGCCGGAATCCTCGATCAGCGTGAGTGGAGCCATTTCGGCCCCTTTCCACGAGACGACCAGCACGGCGAGAAGAATGGCCCAGCTCAGCAGCGAGAACCAGCTACGCTTGGGCGGGGCGACGGTGATGGTTTGCATATTTGGCTCCGTTGGAACAGGTGTTTGCGTTGTAGGCCGGATAAGGTGTTTGCAGCGCCATCCGGCATTTACGCGATTGCCTGATGGCGCTGCGCTTATCAGGCCTACAAATCACTGCACCGCTTTATTTACGCTGGTCATGGCACCCAGCGCGGCGGTCAGGCGGTCGAGGTCATCCAGTTGTGCTTTAATCACCGAGGTTTTGCTGGTTTTCTCTTCCGCGTTCAGGCCCTTGTTATCCTTCACGCCCTGCATCTCTTTAAACAGCGCCAGCTGGCGAATCGGTACCAGTTGCAGATCGCTGGAGGCACGGAACGGCGCCCAGCCCAGGCGTTCCAACGTGGCTTTCTCTTCCGGCGTTTTGCCATAGCTCATGAAGAAGTCGTACACCTTGTCCTTGGTGGTTTCGGAGAGGTTTTTGCGCCAGACGATCGGATCGCCAGGGATCAGCGGCGATTTCCAGATCACCTTCAGTGCTTTCAATTTTTCCGGTGCGGAGGTTTTTAACTTGTCGAGGTTTTCGGTGTTGTTGGTGGCAACATCCACCTGCTTGTTGGCGACGGCCAGGGCGTTAGTTTCATGCCCGGCGTTAACGGTGCGCTTGAAGTCGCTGGCAGCAATGTTGTTTTTTGCGAAGACGTAGTAACCAGGGACGAGGTAGCCCGAGGTGGAGTTTGGATCGCCGTTGCCGAAGGTGAGATCCTTACGTTTGGCGATCAGATCGTTCAGGTTGTTGATCGGGCTGTCTTTATTGACGATCAATACGCTCCAGTAACCCGGCGATCCGTCTGCCGCGACGGTCTGGGCGAAGACCTGCCCATTGGCGCGATCCACCGCTTCCATCGCCGAGAGGTTGCCGTACCAGGCGATATCGACTTTGTTAAAGCGCATGCCCTGGATGATCCCGGCGTAGTCCGGGGCGAAGAAGGCATTCACTTTTACGCCCAGCGATTTTTCCATGTCCTTCAGGAACGGTTCCCACTGTGGCTTCAGGTTTTGCTGTGATTCGGTCGAAATAATGCCAAAGTTCAGCGCTTTTTCCTGTTCTTCGGCATATGCCGGGCTTAAGAAGGTGCTGAGACTAAACATGCTGGTGAAGGCCAGCGCGGCAACTGTCTTATAACTCATTTCCATTCCTCATTGTGGGGATGTCAGGCAGCCTGTGCGTTCTGGTCGACGCGGTTCATGCTGCGGTAGAGATGGTCAAAACGATCGTTATCAAACTGTTGGCTGCTGCCGTCGTAGAAGACGTGTCCCTGGCGCAGCGCAACAATGCGTTCGCAGTAGCGCAGGGCGTAATCCACCTGATGCAGCGTGACCACGACGGTGATGCCGTCGGTCTGGTTAATGTCGCGCAGGGTGTCCATCACGATGCGTGCAGATTCCGGGTCCAGCGAGGCAATCGGCTCATCGGCGAGGATCACTTTTGCCTGTTGCATCAGGGCGCGGGCGATGGCGACGCGCTGCTGCTGTCCGCCGGAGAGCGTAGAAACGCGCTGGTAGGCAAAGTGCGCCATGCCAACGCGGGTCAGCGCCTGTAACGCCCGTTGCTTCTGCTGTGGCGTAAACCAGCTAAAACCGGTGCGCCAGAACGGCGTGCTGCCGAGCGCGCCAATCAGCACGTTCTCCAGCACGGTGAGACGGTTCACCAGATTGAACTGTTGGAAGATATAGCCCGTGTGGGCACGGCTTTTGCGGATGTCACGCGCCAGTCGGCCTTCACGTTGTACCGTGCGGCCTAATAGCTCGACGTGGCTACCTGGCGATTTATCACCGGTAATCAACCCGCTTAAATGACGTAAAAGGGTGGATTTGCCGGAACCAGATGGCCCAAGCAGAGCCACCATCTCACCGGAATGGATAGTCAGATCAACCGCATTCAGCGCCTGATGATGATTGAATGATTTGGAGAGTTTCTCGACGCGAATAACCGTTTGCATGATGCGGCCTCCCTAAAAAAGTGGCCCCATCGTGGCGGATTAATGTGACATTTTCGTTAAGGGATGGTTACTCGAAGATGAAGAGTTGAGCGATATTTGATGACAGTACGGGAGGACAAGCCTCCCGTAGGATTACTCCGTGGGGGGCTGCTGCTGTTTGACGACGTTGATCATCCACGGCACACCGTACTGGTCGGTGACTTTACCGAAACCGTGCGCCCAGAATGTTTCCTGCCAGTCCATTTCGATTTGACCTGTTGCTGCCAGGTTGTCAAACCAGCGCTTCCCTTCGTTGACATCCTGCGTGTCGAGGACCAGCGTGAAGCCGGAGTAATGGGCTTTTCCCGTCGCGACGCCGTCGCTCATCATGATGTCGCTGCCCGCAACGCGCAGGTTGGCGTGGGCGATGGCGGTATCAGGGAATTTCATTCCAGAAGGGCAACCCTCTTCACTGTCCTGCGCCGACTGGGGCATTTCACCGAAGTTGATTTTGTAGAGCAGTTCTGCGCCCAGCGTCTGTTGGTAGTACGCAATGGCGTCAGCGCAGTTGCCTGCAAAAGAGATGTAGGGACTTAACGACATGATCTTTACCTCAGGTAAAAGAAGCCCGTTAAGTGTAGTTAGCGTAGGCCTGGTAAGCGAAGCGCCACCGGGCAATAAAAGCCGGATGGCGACTAACGCCTTATCCGGCCAACAAAATTAGTTCTTTTTCACAAACTCGGATTTCAGTTTCATCGGTCCGAATCCATCAATCTTGCAATCGATGTTGTGGTCGCCTTCCACCAGGCGGATGTTTTTCACTTTGGTACCGATCTTCAGCATGGAAGAGCTACCTTTGACCTTCAGATCTTTCACGACGGTTACGCTGTCGCCGTCGGCCAGCAGGTTACCGTTAGCGTCTTTCACGATCAGTTCGTCGCTGTCATGCGCGGGTTCAGCATCGTTCCATTCGTGAGCGCATTCCGGGCAGATGAACATGCCGTTATCTTCGTAGGTGTATTCGGAGTTGCATTGTGGGCAGTGTGGTAATGACATGTGGATTTCCTCAAAAGTCAGCAGGGGCAAAAGCGCCCAAAAAATGGCAGATTGCCGAAAAAGGCCGCAATTATACATAAAATCCCTGCGGTTGTCGGGACTACTGTCTGACTAAGCTCTGAGGCACGGCGCAGATAAAGGTCTCAATACCTGTACTTTCCACTACTTGCACGTTTGGCGGAATATTTTTTAAGGGAAATTGCTCCGCTTTGTTATTTAAGTTAAGGTGAGGCGAACCACCTAATATTCATCGGTATCATGACTTGTCAGCCAAGCTGAGTTATTGTGAGTGGATACCGCATACCCCTTAATTTAGGTAGGGGGATTAAGCTGGCATTTTTTAAAACTGAACTACTCTGTTTATCTTCCTTGCTTATTACAGTAAGGGAGAGGCATCAGGCCAACGGTTATAAAATAAAATTTATTCTAATAATATCAATTGGTTGTTTTGATTTTAATTATTTCTACACGTAATGATAAAAGCCGAAAGTCCATAAATAAAAAGATTTGGCTAAATAAAAGTAAGATTATTTGCGTTAAGGAAGAATTTTCCATGTACACACAGACAATATATGAATTAAGTCAGGAAGCTGAACGCTTGCTGATGCTCTCTCTTGACCATCTCAGGCAGTTGCAAAAATTGCCGACGACGTCGTTGGATGATGTCGCGCTGAAAAAAGGTGAGCATAGCGGGCACGTACAGCCCCTGCATTTCACTGCGCGTGGCATGGATGTCCAGCAAGCAACGCTCAATAATGAGCTACGGAAGGTCACGCGTCTGGAAATGGTACTGGCCATTGTCGGCACGATGAAAGCGGGAAAGTCGACGACGATTAATGCGATTGTGGGGACGGAAGTGTTACCCAATCGTAATCGTCCGATGACGGCCCTGCCGACGTTGATCCGCCATACGCCAGGCCAGAAAGATCCGGTGTTGTATTTTTCTCATGTCGCGCCGATTGATGCCTTAATGAAAACTTTGCAGCAGCGTGTGCGCGAGTGCGATCGCCAGTCTCTTAGCCATGAGCTGGAAATTGATAAAGATATGAATACGCTGCTGCTGCGTATTGAAAACGGTGTGGCGTTCGAGCGCACCTATTTAGGTGCCGAACCTATTTTCCAGTGCCTCAAGAGCCTGAACGATCTGGTGCGTCTGTCAAAAGCGCTGGAGGTTGATTTTCCTTTTTCTGCGTACGCCGCCATTGAGCATATTCCGGTGATTGAGGTCGAGTTTGTGCATTTGGCCGGGCAGACAAATTATCCGGGGCAGTTAACCCTGCTGGATACGCCGGGGCCGAATGAAGCCGGACAGCCGCACTTACAAAAGATGCTGAAGGAACAGCTGGCGCGGGCGTCTGCGGTACTGGCGGTGATGGACTATACCCAACTGAAGTCGATTTCGGATGAGGAAGTGCGCCAGGCGATCACCGCGGTGGGTAAATCGGTACCGCTGTATGCCCTGGTTAATAAATTCGATCAAAAAGACCGTAATAGCGATGATGAAGAGCAGGTGCGGGCGCTGATTTCTGGCACGTTGATGAAGGGCGGTATTACGCCTGAGCGTATTTATCCGGTGTCTTCCATGTGGGGGTATCTGGCGAATCGCGCACGTCATGAACTGATGACTCACGGGCGGCTGCCGGATCACCAGCAACAACGCTGGGTACAGGATTTTGCCGAAGCGGCGCTGGGTCGGCGTTGGCGTACCGCCGATCTGGATGATACCGAGCATATTCGGCATGCTGCCGATTTACTGTGGCAAGACTCGCTGTTTGAGCAGCCGATTCAGAATGTTATTTATGCCGCCTACGCGAATGCCTCGCTCTATGCGCTCCGCTCCGCGTCCCATAAGCTGTTGAATTATGCGCAAAGCGCACACGAATACCTTGAATTTCGCTATCACGGATTAACGGTCGCGTGTGACAAGCTGCAGCTGAACATCGACCATATTGAAGAGGATATGCAGCAGATCCAGGTGGGTCAGGAGCAGGTCAGCGATGAGGTTAAACACGAAGTTGATCTGGCACTGGAGGCGACCACCGCGTTTCTCAATCAGCAGCAGGCTGAGATCCTGGGCAGTATCGATAGGCTGTTTGAAAAAGAAAGCGTGCTGAGGATGTCACGACACGGTATGGGATCGGGCGTTGCGGCGGCGGAAATGGCCGGAGAAATGCTGGTGCTGCATGATGAAGGGCAAGCGAAAATTGTGTTAGATAAAATTCGTTCCGCCTGTGAAGTCGTCCTGCTGGCGGCACAGGAGAGTATCAGCCGCGATTTAGCCCTGCGCTTTGAGCAACTTGAGTCGACGTTGTCGCGGGCGTTAAATGACGCCATACGACCCATTGAGCAGCGGGTGAAAGAAGAGTTGAGCCATGCCGGATTCCGTGCCCGGATCCGCTTTCCGGCGTTTCATTCGGCGATGTTTAACTTCAATACCCGCCAGTTGTTTAACGAAGCGATTGAGCAGGATACGCCGTTGGATGAAGGCACATCCTCCGCAGGCGGAGTGCGGGATACGTTCTCACGTTGGCTGAATCAGCCGAACTGGGGATGGAATGATGATGTCGCCGCAAAAACGCGGTACCTGATTGATATCAACGCACTGCACAACAGCCTTGGGCAGTACGTTACGCTGTTTTGCCAACAAATTCGTAAAGCTTTAGTGGCGCAGGTCGATATTTCTGTTACGGCAGGCATGGCGACGTTTTTTGCCGATTTTTCGCTGTGTCTGACGCAATTGCAGGCGAGCCTGCGTGAGAGTCTGATCCTGCGTCAGCAAAATGAATCTGCTGTGAGCGCATTGAGTGAACAACTGCAGCACCGTATTACGATTGCGTCATGGATTTATGAAGACTCCCGCTTGCTACGTGATGATATCCATACTCTTTTTGCAGCTGAGCATACATGACTAACGTGTTACTGGAAGGCCCCGGGCGGGCGCTGGAGTGCGTCTACCCAAAGTTTATGGTCGATCTGGTTCAGGGAGATGAAACCAAACGTTCCGGCGGTTTTCTGCAACAGCAGCAGCGTCTGCGCGCGCGCCTGACGCAGGAAGTGTTATCCCAGACACAGCTGCGGGCGTGGGTTCTGGCGGGCGTCTCCAGCGAGAATCTGATGATGCGCCTGAAGCTGGTGGAAAAACTGGCGAGCATGATTGACCCCGGTCATCTGGCGCTGGTGCGTATTACCGAAGGATTGGCGTTCCTGCAAGAGACGGAACGTCCGCGCGGGCAATCCACGCCCGGCATTATGCAGCAGATCAATACGCTCTCCAGCTGGTTTAGCCAACGCAGTGCTTATAAAGAGAAGGCGCTGACGCAGCGCGGGCTGACCGTTCAGGCGGGTGAACACAGCGAACAAATTTTTACCCGTTGGCGGGCAGGGGCGTATGACGGCTGGTCGCTGCCGGGGCGTTGTTTTGTCGCGCTGGAAGAGCTGCGCTGGGGCGCGTTTGGTGATGCTTGTCGGCTGGGCAATGCCGATGTGGTGGCGATGCTCAAAGATAATCTACGCACTATGGCGACCCAGGCGCTGGCGCACAGTGTGAATGCCGCACCCACCACGCGTCATTATTATCATCAATGGCTCAGTTCACCTACCGCAGGGGGATCACGCGAGCATAACGATATGCTGAGTTGGTTGGGCGACTGGTGTGATATGGAGCAGCATCCGGTGAGCGGGTCGGTGACGCAGCGTTGGCAAAATGTGGCGCTGGGGATGCCGCGACTGTGTTCGGCGAAGCGACTGGTGGATGCGATGGTTGAGGAGATTTTTGCACCGTCCCCTCGCAGAGGCTGAGAAGGGACGGTGAGTACGCAGCAGACTTAGTGATGTAACGAGTCAGCCGGCGCGGTTGTCGATTCTGTGACGACCGGTGTTTTGTTAAAACGTTTGGCGTACAGGGCGGTGATAATCGGGACCAGAATCGCCGTGACAATCACGCTGGCGGCAACCAACGCGGTAGCGGAGGCGGCAACCGGTTCAAATGCCGGGTTAATCTGGGCGATAATGACCGGGTTTGCTACCGCAGCACCGGCTGCAGAAGACGCCGCTACGCCCGCCGTACCGTTCCCGCCACCAATCACACGGTCAGCAATAATCAGCGGGATACCGGTAATCACGATGACCGCGACACCCAGCAGGATACCCAGCAGACCGGTATCAACGATAACGCTCAGGTTAATGGTGTTCCCCAGTGCGAAACCGAAGAACGGAATCAGTACCGGCGTCGCTTTGCTGAAGAAGGTACGCAGGTCGTGATCCAGGTTACCCAACGTAAAACCAATCAGGAATGGTAATACGGCGCCAACGAAATGGTGTGGCTCAAAGGAGGCGAGACCTGCAGAACCCAGAATGACCATGGTCATCAGCGGGCCGGATTCCAGAGACATCAGGACAAATGCGCCGGACTCTTCTTTAGTGCCGTACTGGTTCATCAGGCTGGCGTACAGACCGCCGTTGGTCATGTCCATTGCAGAGACAATTGCCAGCACGGAAAGACCCGCAAAGAATCCTGTTTGAATACCGGTATCAGGAATGAATGATGCGGCGATCATTGCCACTGCCCAGGCCACGGCGATTTTGGTTAATACCAGCGTACCGGACTTGCGTAATACCGTGCCGGTTGCCCGTAAATCAATAGAAGCACCAATACAAAAGAACCACACGGCCAGAATGGGAACGGTGCCGCTAATCATCCCTTTAGTAAATGAACCGAAATACGCACCGGTATCGGGAGCTAACGTATTTAACACCGCACCTAATAACAGAGGAATCAACATCATTCCGCCGGGGATGCGTTCAATCGTGGCCTTAATTTTCATAAACGTCCTCATATCTTATCGCCGATGATAAATGCGCAATAAAACAAAATATTATTTAAATTCAACAGGTTATTCGTAAGTCTTAACAAAGAAAAATAGCTATCTCTTTGTTTTTTAAAATCTAACGCGGCATACGTTGAGCATGTCATTGCCCCCAGGGATAGTGCGTCTGGAATTAGTGTGCATTCATAAGAACGATGATTCAATCAAAATAAAACAGCGTTTTAGTTATCTTCATCACATATTTCACGCAAAAATTCCTAAAGCTTCCGATTATTAAAAAACCTGTGAATAAGTTGTAACGGGATTAGGTGTTTTTTTACCTGGCAGGGTAATAATGACGTTCGTGATTGTTGATGCTGAAAATCGATTTTTACTTGTAGTAAATAGGGAATTAATCGCAACCCTGGTGTGTAAAAAAGTTGACTAAGAATGACCTTATTTACGCAGGTTGACGAAATGAAATACTATGTGTGAAGTTGATCACAGATTTAAACACTGTTAGGGTAAAGAGGTCATTAACCGCCCAATCAGGCGTCAACAGGTTCGGTTGTACTGCGCATTGCCGTTCAGTGTAAGTAAACCTGCTACGCTTGTTACAGGGATTGCGCCTGTGCATTCCCCGCTCGGCGATGACCTTAGCGCATGCTGCGTTGGGAGAGTCTCGTGCGCGACAGGGCTAAGTCTATGAGGACTGGTATGCTAAAAAGGAAAAAAATAAAACCCATTACGCTTCGCGACGTCACCATTATTGATGACGGTAAACTGCGAAAAGCCATTACCGCAGCGTCGCTGGGTAATGCGATGGAATGGTTCGATTTTGGCGTTTATGGATTTGTTGCTTACGCATTAGGTAAAGTGTTCTTTCCGGGGGCTGACCCCAGCGTGCAGATGGTTGCTGCACTCGCCACCTTCTCCGTTCCCTTTCTGATTCGACCGCTTGGCGGACTGTTCTTCGGTATGCTCGGCGATAAATACGGTCGCCAGAAGATCCTCGCTATCACCATTGTCATTATGTCGATAAGCACCTTCTGTATTGGGCTTATCCCGTCGTATGCCTCGATTGGTATCTGGGCGCCAATATTGCTGCTGCTGTGTAAGATGGCGCAGGGATTCTCGGTGGGCGGGGAATACACCGGTGCTTCGATTTTCGTCGCGGAATACTCCCCGGACCGTAAGCGCGGATTTATGGGCAGCTGGCTGGACTTTGGCTCGATTGCCGGGTTTGTGCTGGGTGCGGGCGTAGTCGTGCTGATCTCGACCGTCGTCGGTGAGGAAAACTTCCTTGAGTGGGGCTGGCGTATTCCGTTCTTCATCGCGCTGCCGTTAGGACTGATTGGTCTGTATCTGCGCCACGCGCTGGAAGAAACCCCGGCGTTTCAGCAGCATGTCGATAAGCTGGAACAGGGCGATCGCCAGGGGCTGCAGGAAGGGCCGAAGGTTTCGTTTAAAGAAATCGCCACTAAACACTGGCGTAGTCTGCTGGCGTGTACCGGTCTGGTGATTGCCACCAACGTCACCTATTACATGCTGCTCACCTACATGCCGAGCTATCTGTCGCATAACCTGCATTACTCTGAAGATCACGGTGTGCTGATTATTATCGCCATTATGATTGGTATGCTGTTTGTGCAACCGATAATGGGGCTGCTGAGTGACCGTTTCGGGCGTCGACCGTTTGTGATCATGGGCAGTATTGCGCTGTTTGTGCTGGCCATCCCGGCCTTCATCCTGATTAACAGTAACGTCATCGGCCTGATTTTTGCCGGTTTACTGATGCTGGCGGTGATCCTCAACTGCTTTACCGGGGTGATGGCGTCAACGTTACCGGCAATGTTCCCGACGCACATTCGTTACAGTGCGCTGGCTGCGGCATTTAATATTTCGGTACTGATTGCTGGTCTGACACCGACGCTGGCCGCCTGGCTGGTGGAAAGTTCGCAGAACCTGATGATGCCGGCTTACTATCTGATGGTGGTTGCGGTGGTCGGTTTAATTACCGGTATAACCATGAAAGAGACCGCTAACCAGCCGCTGAAAGGGGCGACGCCTGCTGCTTCGGATATTCAGGAAGCGAAAGAAATCCTCGGCGAGCACTACGATAATATCGAGCAGAAGATTGAAGATATCGATCAGGAAATTGCGGATTTGCAGGTTAAGCGTTCACGCCTGGTCCAGCAGCATCCGCGTATTGATGAGTAATCGTGTTACTGCCTGACGGCGCGCCGCTTTCAGGCCTACGGGTAGCGTTGTAGTCAGTAGGCCGGATAAGGCGTTAGCCGCCATCCGGCGCGTGGCCTTAAGGTTGGCTTAATCTCTGTCAGGCAAACTCTCCTCCATACTATCGGAGGAGAGTGTCATGAAAACCCGTATCTATGAAAGTTTAACCACCGTGTGCAGCCTGCTGATTGTGAGCAGCTTTGTGTACGTGTGGGTGAGCTCTTACTGATCTTGCTCCAGTACTACGCTGGCTCGGGTGCCGGTGGCTCCCGTGCGATTTTGCAAAAAGAATTGCCCGCGATGGAGCTGGGTGATGCGGCTGACAATGCTCAGCCCCAGTCCAATACCGCCAAAACGACTGTCCATGCGCACAAACGCTTTGCTTAACTCCCCGCATTTACTTTCATCAATGCCCGGCCCTTCGTCTTCAACGACCATCCGCGCTTCCGGGCTAGTATTCAGGCTAATCCTAATATTACTGCCCTCCGGGCTGTAACGATGCGCGTTTTCGACTAAGTTACGCAGCAGCATACGCAACAGCGTAACGTCGCCACGCACCACGACATCGGCAGCGCTCTCGGGTAATAGAAGCGTTTGTTGCCGCTGATCCAGCATAGTGCTGAGTTCATCGTAGGCAGGCAGTATGACGTCCTCCAGCAGTTTGACATGCTGGTAATTCCCCGCTGAAAACGACTGACCCACGCGGGCAAGCTGCAGCAGCTGCGACACGCAGTCCATCATTTGGTCTAAGCGGGCAATAAGCGGTGAAACGTCCACGTTGTGGGTTTTTGACAGTAATTCCAGGTGCAGGCGAACGCCAGATAACGGTGTGCGCAGCTCGTGAGCGACGTCGGCAGTAAACAGACGCTCATTGTCGAGAGTGTTGGTGAGTCGCGTCACCAGCTGATTCAGTGCCGTGACGACCGCCTGTATCTCAACGGTAGAGCTGCGGATCTCTATAGGGGTCAGGTTATCGGCCGTGCGCGCTTCTAACTCTTTTTGCAGGTTGGCAAGCGGGCGGGTGATCCGTCGCACTGCCTGATAGCAAATCAGCAGCGTCAGGCTGACCATAAAGAGACCGGGGACGATCAGGCTGGCGATAGCCTCGCGGATCTCATGCATGATGTGGCGATCGTTGTTACGGTTTTCGCGCAACGCCTGTTCGAACAGCTGTATTTGTTCGGTGCTTTCATGCCACAGCCAGAAGGTGCTAATCAGCTGAAAGACCACCAGAATCAGGCCGATCGTTATCATCAAACGATGGCGCAGCGGCAGCGGCTGTTTTAAATAACGTATCAGCTTCACTTAGTTTTCCTCAGTGGCGACCAGCATGTAGCCAAATCCCCTGACCGTGCGAATACGGGCTTTACCCACTTTATCGCGCAGGTTATGAATGTGAACTTCCAGCGTATTTGTCGACGGTTCGTTCTCCCAACTGTAGATATCGTTATACAGGATTTCCCGGTGTACCGGGCTGCCCGCTTTGAGCATCAAGCGCGACAGCAGCGCGTACTCTTTCGGCGTTAAGATAACCTCTTGCCCGTCCATCCATACCTGGCGACGACCAATGTTCAGCATCAGGTTACCGACAGTCAACTCGCTCTCGCCCTGATTGTTATGGCGGCGCAGCAAGGCCCGAATACGGGCATGCAGTTCTTCCAGCGCGAACGGTTTGACCAGATAGTCATCGGCACCGACGTCCAGCCCGGCAACCCGGTCTTTGAGCGTGTCGCGGGCGGTGAGGATCAGCACCGGAATCGTGTATTTTTTCTGCCTGATGCGGTTGAGAAAGTGCAGGCCGTCTTCATCAGGTAAACCGAGATCCAGTACCACCAGACTATAATGCGCAGTCTCCAGGCACTGCTCTGCGGCACGGGCGGTTGACACGCCGTCGCAGGCATAGCCTTCCGTTTGGGCGGCAAGGATCAGTCCCTGTAATAACAGCGTATCGTCTTCAACAATCAGAATTTTCATTCAGTTAGCCTCCCCGGCACGGGTGCAGAATATCATCTGCCGCCTGGTAATTCCTGGTTTGTACGCCCGTTAATCCCAGCAGGGTTGAGAATAAATTATCCTGGGAGAAATCTTCTGCGCTGGCCCGTTTTTGCAAACATGTTTGCGAGATCTGGTAGCGCTGCTGGTAGTCCTCTGACAACCACAGCAGCATCGGTACATGCTTTTGTGTTGCTGGCGCAATGGAATACGGCAGGCCGTGTAAATAGACGCCGTTTTCCCCTAACGATTCACCGTGATCGGAAAGATAGACCAGGCTGGTGGTGAAATTGTCCTGATGTGCTTTCAGTATATTGATTGCTTTATCAACAATATAGTCAACATACAGGATGGTATTGTCGTAGGTATTCACCAGTTGTTGCTGCGAGCAGGTTTGGATCTCATTGGTGTCGCAGGTTGGGGTAAATTTCTTGAACTGCGGCGGATAGCGGTTGTAATAGGTCGGGCCGTGGCTGCCGATGGTATGCAGCACAATCACGCCGTCGCCCTGAAGATGGTTAATGTACTCTTCCAGCCCGTGGAACAGAACGTCGTCGTAGCATTCACCGTCGATGCACTGCCCCGGCAGATTTAGCTTGGTCATATTCTGATGCGGTACGCGGTCGCATGCGCCTTTGCAGCCGCCGTCGTTATCATTCCACAGCACGTTGATTCCCGCCCGCTGAATGACATCAAGTACGCCTTCCTGGTGGTGTGCCAGCTCTTCATCGTAGTGTGCGCGCGGCATGTCGGAGAACATGCAGGGGACGGACACCGCCGTCGCCGTCCCGCAGGACGTGGTGCGCGGGAAATAGACCACGTCATCTTTTTCCAGCCGCGGGTTGGTCTGGTGTGAATACCCCGACAGCGAGAAGTTATCCCCGCGCGAGGTTTCTCCCAGCACCACGATGGTGAGATTTTTACGCTTTTCTTTCAGCATTAACGGATTGCGGTGGGCATCTTCGCCAATACGCACCAGTGGCAAATCGGCCAGGCGCTGGTGTGAATACCAGGACGAGGTGGCGACGATGCTGTTGGACGGGCTGAGGGATTTAACCAGCTCTTTGTTATTGCGAAACAGCGAGGCGTAATCTTTGTAGAAGAAGGCGGCGACCAGCACGATCAGCAGTACCGAGACCAGGATATTTGCCCCCCGGTACAGCACGCTACGCAATACCGGCGTCGTTGGTTTAACTTTGATCCAGCAGGCGATGATCGCCGCCAGAATACCGCTCACCCCGAGCGTGACGATCATTTGCGGCGTCAGCAGAGCGAAGGTTTCAGCGGGCGTGGTATCCATCATATTGGCGATCATCGAACGGTCGATGATGATGCCGTAGGTCATGATGAAATACTGGGCAGAAGCGCCCAGCAGAATGAAAATGCAGGCCAACGGGCGGTTAAGCCACAGGAATGAAGCCAGCGTCAGCACAATGTTCATGACGCTGAAGGCCACCACCGGCATCGACAAAAACACCAGCACGTTGCGCAGGGAATCCAGCGGGAGCTCTTGCAGCACCTGCTTATAGAACGCAACGTTCAGAAAGGTGGCCAGATAAAAAGAGATCAGCAGCAGCCAGCTGATGTGCCCGAGAGTCGGTCTTTTAAACAGGTGCTTTAACATGAAGAGGAAATTCCATCGACTAAGTGGGGCAGATCCTCGCAAAGTAAAGTTAAGCCAACCTTAAGAACTTAAGATTGGCTTAATACCGGATGGCTGCGATGCCTTGTCCGGCCTATATGCACCCCTGCTGCTTACATTAATTATTGTTAACTGGGGCATCCAGTGGATACGGATTTTTATGGATCCGGTTGTAATTAAGGGCATACAGCGCGGTGATGATCATCAGCATCACGAATGACCACATCACCTCTTTGGCGCCCGAGCCGACCACCGCCCAGATGCAGTAGATAAATGCCACGAAGGTGACCAGCAAGTACAGGGGACGTGCTTTACCAAAGTGACCATGGCCCAGCAGCAGCAGGGCGGCACAGGTATACAGGTAAGGCACCAGCGTGAAGATGACCGAGACAGAAGAGACCAGGCCAAACTCTTTGGCGGCGTTCGGTGACATGCTGCTGAACTGGAAGAGAGTCATCAGGATCCCGACGATAATTAACCCGGCAACCGGTGTACCGGCTTTGTTGACACGGGCGAAAATCGGTGGGAACAGACCGTCGTCGGCCGCCGCTTTTGCGGTTTGTCCGGCAAGTAACGTCCAGCCACCCAGTGAGCCGAGACACCCGGCCGCTGCGCAGAAGGAGACAATCGCGCCTGCGGTGTCGCCCAATGCCATGCGTGCCGCATCGCCGAATGGTGAAGCCGAAACGCGCAGCGCCGCGTTAGGGATCATACCCATAATCGCGGTGGTGGAAAGTACGTAGCAGACGGCGGCAATCAGTACCCCGCCAATGGTGGCGATAGGCACGTTACGTTTAGGGTTTTTGACCACGCCCGCAGCCACAGAAGCACTTTCTACCCCGATGAATGACCACAGGGTGACGTTCAAGGTGCTTTGGATCGCGCCGAAGGTGTTCATGCCGCTGACGTTCCAGGCTGCCATATAGGTTTCACCGCGAAACCAGAACCAGCCGAAGACGGCAATCCCGACAATGGGCACCAGTGCCAGCACGGTAGCAATGGCCTGCACGCGGGTGATCATTTTCGGCCCGACGATATTCAGCAACACGAAGACCCACAGTACGGCGACGCAGGTCAGCGTTAACACCAGCGGATCTTTTAAGATGGGGAAAAAGTAGCTCAGGTAACCCACGCCAATGACCACCATCGCGATGTTACCGATCCAGCAGGCCAGCCAGTACAGGACGTTGGTTTGATAGCCTAAGAAGGGACCGAAGCAGCGGCGGGCATACGCGTAAGAACCACCGGGACTGGAGTCTAAGGACGACATTTTGGCATACACCATCGACAGCGCCAGCGCGCCGATAATCGTGACTAGCCATCCGTAGATTGCAATCCCGCCAGTTGACGCCAGATTGGCGGGTAACAGGAATACACCGGAACCCATAATATTCCCCGACACCATTAAGGTGACGGGGATTAAGCCCACTTTGTGAGCATCAGCATCCGTCGACATATTTCTTAACTCCTGATAAGGATAAATGACGACGTATCATACCTCCGCAGAAGATGATTGAATTATGGCGAAAGGGGAGTATCGCCAATGCTGATATTATTATGGCTTATTGCTAAATGATTAAAAATCAGGCGGCCGTTTGTTCCCGGTGCAGGCTAACATAATGCAGTGGGGTCATCCCGTAGAACTCTTTGAATACAGAGATGAAGTATGACGTACTGTTATATCCGCACAGTTGTGACACCTGAGATATGTTTTTTCCGTCCATCAATAATTGATTGACGGCATAACGCATGCGACAGGTGGTAATTATTTGGCTGTAACTTGTATTTTCATTTTTGAGCTTTTTCTTTAACAAACTGGGGCTCAGGCACAGGCAACTGGCGACCAGACTCAAGTTCCAGTCTTTATGAATATCACTCTCAATGATGTGATAAACGCTGTCGCTAATACGACTGCGTAACATATGCATCAGCAGCGGGAGAAACTTTTTGCTGTCGAGAAAGCGTGATAGCACGGTGAACAGCAGTGCACGCGTCCGTTCTGCCTCCCCTTCGTTCAGCGTTTCCATCACGCTGTGCTGGGCGGCGACCCGAAACACATCCGGCGTCAGGCAGGCAGCGGTCATTACCGGGCTGGCACTGCGTTGCCAGAGGGGGATTTGTGAGAGATCTTTATTTAAAAATCGTAAGTAATCTTTAATAATGTCGCGACTGATGTGAACCACCAGGGCGTTATTGAGTGAAGAGAAGTCGATAATATTATTATCACATGCCACCAGTGCCATGTGGTTGGCTTTTAAACTGATGGCTTCTTTACCGTTAATCCTTAACCAAACATCTTTCTCCGTTAATACAACAACACAAGCTTCTTTGCTGCAAACCCTCATACCCGAACTCCTGGAATATGAATATAAAATACCGTCGCTCGCCGAAGGGTGAGTAATACCGGTTAAATGGAATTGTATGATGAATCAAAACCTGCGATAAAATAGCGTGATTCATAGGAATTACAATATCTGTGGGGATTATTGGGGTGTACATAATAATTTACGCGAGTGGCAACGTGTTTTCGCTGCATAAAAAAAGCGCGGGGTGGCCCCGCGCAAAAGGTATGACAATGTTATTGTTTTGCAGCAATACTCAGGAATTACTCAAGCATGACATGTCTACCTTAAACATCGGACTATCTATAAAGCGACATTATGCTTTCACGCACATGACGTGATACATGCCGTCGATAATTTCCGTTCCTTCGGTTTCATGTTCAAAGCCAGGGAAGTTATGGTCCCAGGATTGCAACGAACGCAGGTAACTTATCTGTGGGCTATTGGCATCGCCAAAGTTTTCCCCGGACAGCAGCATCGGGATTCCCGGTGGGTAAGGGATAACGGAATTGGCGGCAATACGGCCCGGCAGATTTTCGATGGCTACCATCTCAACGTTGTTGCTCACGATTGCGTTATAGGCTTCGCGCGGGGTGATTTCAGCGACAGGCAGGCCGGAGTAAGCCGCATTGAGGCGGCTACCTGGGTTATTTTCTTTCAGCCAGGCGAACATGGTGTCGCCCAGATCGTGAATGCCCATGTTGGCGTAAGTGTCAGGATGTTCCTCTACCAGTTCCGGCATCACCTGTGACAGCGGGGTATTGGCATCGTAATGGTGCTTGAAGGAACACAGCGTGTTGATAAGCGTGCCCCATTTCCCGCGGGTGATCCCCATTGAGAACAGGAACATAATCTGGAAGTCGGTGGTGCGGGTCGGTACGATACCGTGACGACCAAGCCAGGCGGTGACCAGCGCGGCCGGCACGCCATTTTCTTCCAGCTCGCCGTCGTCGCCCATTCCTGGTGCCAGAATGCTGACCTTAATCGGGTCCAGCATGCTCCAGTTATCCGGCAGGTCTTTAAAGCCGTGCCAGGATTCACCCGGGCGCATCACCCAGCAATTCTGGTTGGTGGTCAGCAGTTGGGTCGGTGCATCCGCGAAGTCGTAGGTTTTGCCGGTTTGTGGATCGGTGACCACCTCTTTGTTCCATGGTTTGAAGAACCAGTCGCCCTCGGCGGTGAATTCTTTGTATAACCGCGCCATTGCCTGGCGGAAATCAACCGCTTCGTCGATCACTTCCTGAGTGAGCGACAGGCCGCTATTACCGTCCATCATTGAGACCGCCACGTCGTTTGAGGCGCAGATGGCATACAGCGGTGAGGTGGTGGCGTGCATCATATACGCCTGGTTAAAGCGGGAGAAATTCACCGCTCCACGGCCTTCACGCACGTGGATGTAAGAGGCCTGTGACAGCGCATTCAGCAGTTTGTGGGTGGAGTGCGTGGCAAATACGGTGGGGCCGTTATGGTCGCCCGGCTCTCCACGCATGGCGTAGTGGTCGTTGTAAATCGGGTTGAAGCGCGCATAGCCGTACCAGGCTTCATCGAAGTGTATACGATCGCTGGTTTGTGCCAGCAGGTCTTGCGCTTCTTTCGCGTTGTAGCAGACGCCGTCGTAGGTACAGTTAGTGACCACGCTGTAAGATGGCTTTTGCCCGGCTTTACCTTGTGTCAGCGGGCTTTCGCTGATTTTTTTCTGCAACGTTTCCGGCTGCATTTCCTGCGGGTAGATAGGCCCGATAATGCCGTAACGGTTACGGCTTGGCACCATATACACCGGTTTTGCCCCGGTGAGGATCAGCCCCTGCTCGATCGATTTATGGCAGTTTCGATCCAGAACGACCACGTCGTTGTCGGTCATGCAGGCCTGCATGATGGTGCGGTTAGAGCCGGATGTGCCGACCACTACGGACCACGAACGGTCAGCGCCAAAGACGCGGGCGGCATATTTTTCACTCTCGCCAAATGCGCCGGTGTGGTCAAGCAGTGAGCCGAGAGAGGCGCGTTCGATACCCATATCGCTACGGAACAGATTTTCGCCGTAGTAATCATGGTAGAAACGACCCGCAGGGGTTTTGGTAAATCCGACGCCGCCCTGGTGGCCCGGTGCGGCCCAGGAATATTCATGGATGTCGCCGTATTTCATCAATGCGCTGAACAGTGGCGGCAGAAGCTGCTGGCGATAACGGGTCATTGCCGCAACGGCGCGCCCGGCGATAAAGTCGGCAGTATCTTCCAGAATCCAGGCGAATTCATCGACAAGCTCCAGCAGATCGCGATCCAGCGATGCGGTAGCTTTTTCCCGATCGCCCAGCAGGAAAACGGGAACATTTTGCTGGCGTTCGTGAAGCTTGCCGATCAATTGCCTGACGTTGAGGTGTTCGTCCTGTTGTTCCATTTGGTAGCTGAACATCAGGCAGTCAATGGCTTCATTGGCGGCCAGGATGGCGTAACCATCATCGAATGATGTGGACTTAATGACGGTCACATTTTGCCGACTTAGAGCGTCCGCCAGACGTTCGACCGCGTGGCCGACCCAGGTGTCCTGATGCAGAAATTCGCTTTCAACAATTAATACTTTCATCGTCTGTTTCCCGTAGTGGAGGATGTGTGACGAGGGCAAGTATTTACCTGATAAATACGGGAGTAAAGGGGGTGAAAATCAGGCGATTTTGTGTTTTTATTTTTTAAAAACAAATGGTTGATTGGCGAATTTGGCGATTTTTCCCCGTCGTTTATCGACAGGGGAATTATTTTTTTGGCTGATAGTGATATTGCCGGGGTCAGAGGGCTGCTGACTCAGTTTGCGGTTATTAACCCATAGCGGCGCAACTGCCGACAATGAACCCGCGCCAGCAGTATCACCGTGGTTAATGCGCCGAGCAGGGCACAGAACATATCTGACTGGGTATCCCACGGATCGCCCTGCGTGCCAAGGAAATCATCTGCGCCCTGACCCATCGCCAGCGCTGCCCACCATTCAAGCAGTTCATAGGTGGCGCTGATAGCCAGCGCGACACAGCAGACTAAAAACGCCAACATCTTACGCCCACGGACAATATTGCCGCGTACTAAAATCTCTCTGGCCGTGAGGGCTGGTACCAGCCCCTGGAAGAAGTGGCCCAGCTTGTCATAAGGGTTGCGGCTCAGATTCAGCCACTCCTGAACGTCAAAGCCAATCGGCACCTTAGCGTAGGTGTACATACCGCCCACCATCAGAATGATGGCATGCAAGAAAATCAGCGTGTAGAGCAGCGGCGTCAGCGGATAGCGTCTGGTCGTGGCCAGCAGTAGCGGCACCACAATAATGACCGGCGTGACTTCCATCAGCCAGGTGATTTTTTCTGTGGCGCAGAAGCCGGTATAGGCAAGAATGAGTGCCAGCACCAGTGCAGCAGTATTCAGTATCGAAGTATTCAGTGTGCGGATCATGGTGATTTCGCGAGTAGTCGAAAAGGCTACTATTTATCGGGCGTGATAAAAATTCAATACCCGTTATTGAGGGGGAGAGTGGCCCGGGGGGATCACCGGGCTGCCCTCAACGGTTGGGTGTCCAACGATTGGGAGCAGTCCGGTGCCGGGCCAGATAGGTTACTTCGCGCAGTTAGCGCATTGCTTGCTGACAATTTGCTGGAAGAAATCGTTGCCTTTGTCATCGACCAGGATGAAAGCCGGGAAATCTTCGACTTCGATTTTCCAGATAGCTTCCATACCCAGTTCCGGATACTCCACGCATTCCAGATGCTTAATGCTCTGCTGCGCCAGTACTGCCGCCGGACCGCCGATGCTGCCTAAGTAGAAGCCGCCGTGTTTATGGCAGGCGTCGGTCACCTGCTGGCTGCGGTTCCCTTTCGCCAGCATGATCATGCTGCCGCCGTGGGATTGCAGCAGATCAACGTAGGAGTCCATACGACCCGCGGTGGTTGGGCCTAAGGAGCCTGATGGATAACCCGCTGGTGTTTTTGCCGGACCCGCGTAGTAGATCGGGTGATCTTTCACGTACTGCGGCAGACCTTCACCGGAATCAATACGCTCTTTCAGCTTCGCATGGGCAATGTCGCGACCCACAATGATGGTGCCGCTTAACGACAAGCGCGTAGATACCGGGTATTGAGAAAGCTGGGCGAGGATCTCTTTCATCGGGCGGTTCAGGTCAACCTTAACTGCTTCACCTTCACCAGCCTGACGCAGTGATTCAGGAATGTACTGGGCTGGATTATGCTCCAGTTTTTCAATCCAGATACCGTCGCGATTAATTTTGGCCTTGATGTTACGGTCGGCAGAGCAGGATACACCCATGCCTACCGGGCAAGATGCACCGTGGCGAGGCAAGCGGATCACGCGGATATCGTGTGCGAAGTATTTGCCGCCAAACTGTGCGCCGAGACCCAGTTTCTGTGCTTCTTCAAGCAGTTCTTGTTCCAGTTGAACGTCACGGAACGCCTGACCATGGGCATTACCTTCGGTCGGCAGCGCGTCGTAGTAGTGCGTGCTGGCCAGTTTCACCGTTTTGAGGGTGCTTTCTGCTGAGGTGCCACCAATGACAAAGGCGATGTGGTAAGGCGGGCAGGCCGCCGTACCCAGCGTGCGCATCTTATCGACCAGGTAATTTTTCAGCTTACCGGGGGTCAGCAGTGCTTTGGTTTCCTGATAGAGGTACGTTTTGTTTGCTGAGCCGCCGCCTTTGGCCACACACAGGAATTTGTATTCGTCACCATCCACGCTGTACAGGTCGATTTGCGCGGGCAGGTTCGTCCCGGTATTGACCTCTTTGTACATATCCAGTGCGGCGTTTTGTGAATAGCGCAGGTTATCTTCAATGTAGGTATTAAAGACACCTTTGGAGAGCGCGGCTTCGTCCCCGCCACCGGTCCAGACGCGCTGGCCTTTTTTACCCATGATAATAGCCGTGCCGGTATCCTGACAGGTTGGCAGCACGCCTTTGGCGGCGATTTCAGAGTTTCTCAGGAATTGCAGCGCCACGTACTTATCGTTTTCGCTGGCTTCTGGATCGTGAAGAATGGAGGCGACTTGCTGCTGGTGTTCCGGGCGGAGCATGAAGGAGGCATCGTGGAAGGCTTGCTGGGCCAGGAGCGTCAGTGCTTCTGGTTCTACCTTGAGGATTGTCTCGCCTTCAAACTCGCCGACGCTGACGTGATCGGATGTCAGCAGATAGTACTCAGTTTTGTCTTCCCCCAGCGGGAAAGGCGCCTGGTAAGTGAATTCAACTTTTGACATTTGCTTCCAACCTTTTCTTTTTTATCAGAAACGTAAATTGTTCTGCATTTTATGAGTAGCGTGCCGTACACAAATGGACGGCACGCGAAGTGTGATTACAGGAAACCGTACATAGCAGCGAACACCCAGCCAAATACGCAGGATACGCTTACGCCGATCAAACCAGGCAGAATGAAGCTGTGGTTAATGACGAAGCGGCCAATGCGGGTGGTGCCGGAACGGTCAAACTGAATGGCCGCCAGATCGCTGGGGTAGGTCGGCAGAATGTAGTAACCGTAGCATGCCGGAGCAGAGGCAACGATGTACGCTGGATCAACGCCGATAGCCAGCGCGACCGGCACGATAGCCGCCAGCGCCGCAGCCTGGGAGTTTACAAACTTGGAGACCAACAGCAGGACAACCGCATAGGCCCACGGATATTCTTTCACCATCTCGCCCAGTACGCCCTGAATTTCAGACATATGTGCGCCGAACATGGTTTCCGCCATCCAGGCAATACCGTACACCGCTACAATCGCGATCATACCTGAACGGAAGACTTCATTTTTAGAGATAGATGCGGGGTTGGTTTTGGTCAGGATGATAATCAGTGCGCCAGTCAGCAGCATGAACATCTGGATAACCAGAACCATTGACAGCGGTTTGCCGCCAAAAGAAGGACGCAGTTCAGATACCGCCCCCAGGACGGCAACAACAGCGATAGCGGCCAGGAAGATCCACATTGCCAGCCAGTTGCTCTTCGGCAGTTTTTTGTCTAACAGCGTAGCGGTGTCGCCATAGACATAGTGGTGGTTTTCAGGAACGGAAATGAACTTCTGAAAATCTTCGTCTTTGTCCAGATCTTTACCACGGAACCAGCTGAAGATACCGATCGCCAGAATACCCAGCAGGGTAGAGGGGATGGTGATAGCGAGCAGGTCGAGGAATTCGAGGTGCTTGCCTTCAAACGTTACGTTACCCAGCATCGCGACCAGTGACACGACGGCCACGGAAACCGGGCTGGCAATGATACCCATCTGCGCACCGATAGAACTCGCCGCCATCGGACGTTCCGGGCGAATATTGTTCTTAATCGCAACGTCATAGATGATAGGCAGAATGGTGTACACCACGTGACCTGTACCACACAGGATAGTCAGGGTGCAGGTGACAAACGGTGCCACGATGGAAACGTATTTTGGGTTACGACGCAGCAGCTTTTCAGCAATTTGCAGCATAACATCAAGACCGCCGGAGGCCTGCAAAGTTGCGGAAGCAGCGACCACGGCAATAATGACCAGCATGACGTCTACTGGCGGTTTACCCGGCTGGAGATGGAACACGAAAACCAGAATGACCAGACCGATACCGCCTAACAAACCCAGCGCGATACCGCCCTTTCTGGCACCATAAAACAAACATATTAATATTATAAGAAGCTGTATACTAAATAACATTTTATTTACCCTCGCGAAAAACCCAGTCAATTTTTGATAAATGGATCTGTGCCACACTCTTTTATGCTGTAATAAGCATCAGAAAGCGGTCAATATTCGGTATGTCCGTATTTGTGATTAATGTTCAAATATCTGTCTAGAAAATTTTTAAACGTTATTGGAAATATTTAACTTTTTTCTGTGACTTTGTTCTGAGGAGAGAATCCTCAGGCGATGGGAAGCAGAGCATGTTATGAAGAGCATTGGCTGATGTTGTCGTGTAGGTACGTTGTCCCGGTTAACCGGAAACTTATCGTCAGCTTTACGTATTCTACTATTACGTGAACCACCGGCAGGATAGGTGAGTGTATTATTTATGTGATCACGCTCACGCCAGTTCATGATGCTATGAGGTTGGCGAACGGATACTTTTATTTGCTCACAAAAATGTACGGTGTCCATAGTACGTAGCATGTTCTCCATTGCTACCGATATAGATTTTTATGTCTGGTTAAAATCAGACTAATCCTTTAGGGGTAAAAATACACATTCTGCGAGTTAGATAATACTTAATTAATTTTTGTTAGTGATTTTGAAATTAAAAACAGTGTGATGTTTGTCAATAATAAAATAGAGCGTTAACATGCTGGATACAATTATATTTGATCTAACGCAAATTCAGTATTCTGCTGTCTAAGACAGCAGTAGGGGGATTTTTCATTATTTTAATAACTGTTACTTTTATATAACGAATAATCCCCGTAATGCTGTTTATTGGCAGTATTGTTTTAGCAGCGAATAATGCTCAGCCTGAACGCGATAACGATACACCGGTCTGCCAGTCACGCCGTAATGAATGCTGGTAAATAAGATATGACAATTGACCAGCCAGATGAGGTACTTGCGACAGGACACACGCGAGATATTGACTTCGTTCGCCAACTCATCAGTAGAGAACTCTTGATCCTGGTGCTCATCAATCCACTGGCACAAGGTACGTAACGTTTGAGGCGTTAATCCTTTGGGTAAGCGACGTGTTTCCTGCTCGGTAGAGGAACTGCCGTGAATCAACTGATCAAGCTCCGACTGTTCATAGTACTGATGTTTTTCCATCTCCGTCTTTTTATGCAGCCAGCCGGTAAGCGCTTCTTCAAAACGGGAAGCCTGAAAAGGTTTTATCAGATAATCGACGACCCCGTAGTGGAGCGAGTCCTTAATGGTGGTAGCATCGGCGGCGGAAGAGATGACAATGACGTCACATTTGCAGCCTTCGCTATGCAGAACGGGCAGCAGATCCAGACCGTTCTCTTTTTGCATATAAATGTCTAACAAAATCAGGTCGATATGATGTTCGCCATGAAAGAGTATTTCTTTGGCTTTCTCCAGCGTAGACGCTGTCCCACAGCAATGAAAACCGGAGAGCTGCGCCACATATCGGCGATTTAACTCCGCTACCATTGCGTCGTCATCGACAATTAAGACATTGATCATCTGCTGGCCCTCTCACCATTCCACGGTAACTGTACAAAAAATTGGGTGAAGATCCCAGGTTCAGATTCGACGGCGATATTGCCGCCAACACTTTCAACCTGCTGTTTAACAAGCGCTAAACCAACGCCCCGTTCGCTTCCTTTTGACGAGACGCCTTTCTCAAAGATGTGGTCAATGCGATCGGGAGCGATCCCCGGACCATCGTCATTAACTTCACAATGTAACCAGCCGTGTCGATAGTGTAAGGATACGCTGATCTCACCACCGGCTTCTTGACCTAACGCTTCCAGTGCGTTTTCAATCAAATTCCCCAGAACGGTAATCAGCACGGTTACTTGATCTTCATTGCTGTTTTCCGGTAATTGACTTTCATTACTAATGACAAGGGTATGGCCTAAATCGGATGTGCGATTAATCTTACTGAGTAAAAATCCCGCGATAACCGGGGACTTTATTTTTCCCAGCAATGAGCCGATTTCTTCCTGATAGTTGTTGGCTGTCTTAATTATATAAGTTTCCAACTGCTTATAACTTTTCAGATGCAATAATCCCAGAATCACGTGCAACTTATTCATGAATTCGTGGGATCGTTCACGAAGTGCATCGGCATAGTTGACCATACCATCAAGGCGTTGCATTAGTTTACGGACTTCCGTCTTATCCCTGAACGTTGAAATAGCACCGATGATTTTACCGTTGCTGATGACCGGCACAGTGTTGATCAGCAGTAGCCGGTCTTTCACGGTGATCTCTTCATCGCGCCGTGGTGTTCCATCACGTAAGACTTCAGAAAAATCGACCACCTGTGACCAGGCATGACTGAGCGTGGAGAGTTGTGCATCGTCTTGTGACTTGCGGTAATCCAGCAGTTCCTGGGCCGCCTGGTTTATCAGCGTGACTTCACCACTGTCGTCAACGGCAATTACGCCTTCCTTTATAGAGTGCAGCATCGCCTGGCGCTGTTCAAACAGGTTGGAGATTTCATAGGGTTCGAGGCCAAACAGAATACGTTTGAGCACCTTGACCAACACCCAGGTACCCAACAAGCCAACCAGAACACCAAATAAGACGGACCAGAAGATACTGTCGCGACTGTTATTAATCTGTTCAGTGACTCTGCTGAGCTCAAGGCCAATCGACACGACGCCAATTTGGCGGTGGTTTTCGTCATAGATGGGGGTAAACACACGCAGTGCTTTAGCCAGAAAGCCGCGATTAATTGCGACGTTTTCTTTCCCTTCCAGAGCCAACAAAATATCGTCGCCTTTAAACCGCTGGCCGATTCGCTGGGCCTCGGGATGTGAATAACGGATGCTTTGCATATTCGTGACGACGATGAACAGGAAGTCGTTGCTTTTATTCACCGCTTGGGCAATCGCTTGAATGCCACTTTCTTGAGGCGCTTTCTGCAGAGCCTGACGGATCTCCGGGGAGTCAGCCAGCGTTCGGGCCACCGCAAGGGCTTTGTCCGCTAAGGCATCACGCGTCATATTGCTAATTTGTGAGAAGTAAATCAGATGAACGACGAGCAGCACGGAGAAAAGTACAGCACTGACCATGAGGATCACGGTGGTGCCGAGCTTCATCGGGCGTTTGCGTATAGCAGTACGTTGCAGAGCGTTTCTCATCACGGTCCTGGAATGACTGATTGTGTGGTTATTATCACCTGATGGGATACGTAATTCAAAGATGGTAGGGGGATTATGGGGCTACTGCCGTTTGCTCTCCTTATATAGAGTAGAAAACGGGTATGCGTTAGTTTCTTCTTTATAGGATAGGGAATTCCAGGTCGATTTCCATGGGATTCCGTAATATGAGGTTAGAGATTCTGACGGCTTTGTGGATAACTCTGTGTGCAAATGGGTATAAGGTGGGGTTTTGCTGTGGAATGCAGCAGTCAGTCATTTTTCTGTAATTTAAGGGTTGCGGGCGCCAGAGAACTCCCTATAATGCGCCTCCATCGACACGGCGGATGTGAATCACTTCACACAAACAGCCGGTTCGGTTGAAGAGAAAAACCTGAAAATAAACGGTTGACTCTGAAAGAGGAAAGCGTAATATACGCCACCTCGCAACAGTGAGCGAAAGCCGCGTTGCACTGCTCTTTAACAATTTATCAGACAATCTGTGTGGGCACTCGAAGATACGGATTCTTAAACGTCGCAAGACGAAAAATGAATACCAAGTCTCTGAGTGAACATACGTAATTCATTACGAAGTTTAATTCACGAGCATCAAACTTAAATTGAAGAGTTTGATCATGGCTCAGATTGAACGCTGGCGGCAGGCCTAACACATGCAAGTCGAACGGTAGCACAGAGGAGCTTGCTCCTTGGGTGACGAGTGGCGGACGGGTGAGTAATGTCTGGGAAACTGCCCGATGGAGGGGGATAACTACTGGAAACGGTAGCTAATACCGCATAACGTCGCAAGACCAAAGAGGGGGACCTTCGGGCCTCTTGCCATCGGATGTGCCCAGATGGGATTAGCTAGTAGGTGGGGTAATGGCTCACCTAGGCGACGATCCCTAGCTGGTCTGAGAGGATGACCAGCCACACTGGAACTGAGACACGGTCCAGACTCCTACGGGAGGCA
>OJJJ01000163.1_pt1 | contig 41984 bp, 38 predicted proteins | sample 1596311 | NCBI WGS metagenome assembly OJJJ01 (sample SAMEA4350140, study PRJEB24818) | metagenome | biome: human; feature: gut; material: faeces | place: Denmark | collected 2013-09 | reverse complement strand
TTCAAGAAGTTGTTAATGCATTATAAGATGAAATGAAATAACAAATAATTTAACATAGATTTTACATTTGATAAATGAAAATATAAAGGTGGAAAAGAGATAGTATTTTTACAAATACTATCTCTTTTTTTGCAAATTTCTTATTGTCATGTGCTATAGGAAACTGTTGGCATCTTTCTCATCATTAATAATTCTTAGCGGATATGGGAAAAATTTTACATAGATTTAACATAGATCCGATCTTACATTTAACATACAATCTTTATAGTTAACAATGTAAAAAATAATATGTAAAAGAAAAAAATTCCCTATAAATATAATATAGGCAACAGGAGAGAACGCATATGAGAAAATTAAAGAGACTGATGGCAATGTGCCTAGTTGGAATCATGGCATTTAGTTTCGTAGGTTGCTCTAGTAATGGAACAACTGGAGTATCAGGATTTATTACAGGTTCTGGTTCCTCTGCTCTTCTTCCATTAGCAAAGGATGCAGCAGAGAAATTTAAAGAAACAAATCCAGATGTTTCTGTTACATTAAACGCTGGAGGTTCTGGAACGGGACTAAAACAAGTAGCAGATGGTTCTGTTGATATTGGAAACTCGGATGTTCCAGCAGAAGATAAGCTAGAAGAAAAATATTATAGTCAGCTTGTAGCACACAAAGTTTGTACCGTAACAATTGCTACGGTTGTAAACCCTGAATTGGCAAAAGAAGTAAATGGGTTAACAAAACAGCAGTTAATTGATATTTTTACAGGAAAAATAAAAAACTGGAAAGAAGTTGGTGGACCAGATTTAGAAATTCTTTTAATAGCACGTCCACAAACATCAGGAACAAGAGCAGTATTTCGTGAGTACGCATTAGATGGAAATGAAGAAATGAGCGGTGCTGCATTAGAAACGGATGATTCTGGGACATTATTACAAACAGTTGCGGATAATAAGGGAGCGATTGGTTATGTGGCGTTGCCTTATATTATTCATAATAATAAAGTTTCTGCCCTTGCAATTGATGGTGTAGAGCCTACATTAGAAAACACATATAATGGAAGCTATCCAGTATGGGGATATGAGTATATGTATACAAAAGGCCAACCAAAGGGAGTCATCAAAGCATATCTTGACTATATTGTATCCGATGAGTACGGAGTTCGAATTGAAGAACAAGGGTATGGTGTAACAGCAAAAATGACAGTAGAAAGATAAAAAGGAAGATAGGGAAACGATATGGATAGAAAAAATTTATTTTTCAAAGAACATTTCTTTCGAGGATTAATTACAGTATGTGGAGGTTTTGTCATTGTATTGACATTAGCCATCGGTGGTTTCCTTCTCTATAAAGGAGTTGGAACATTTACAGTCTATGGTCATAGTCCGTTGGAATTTTTCTTCTCCTCTGATTGGGCACCAGTAGATAGTACAGCAGGTGGAGGACAAGTCGGTGCAGCTATTTACATTTTTGGTTCTATTGTAACGTGTGCTCTAGGTCTTGCAATTGCAGCACCATTTAGTTTTGCAGCAGCTATTTTTATGACGGAGATCGCACCAAAGCTTGGAACAAAAATCCTTCAACCAACAGTGGAATTGTTCGTAGGAATTCCATCTGTTGTATATGGTTGGGTTGGTATGACAGTATTAGTACCTGCTATTCGTGATTTATTCAACTTGACTCATGGATATTCTGTTTTAGCCGCAGGGATTGTATTAGCGGTTATGATATTCCCAACAATTACAACCGTAACAGCTGATGCATTACGAAGTGTACCAAAAGATTATAGAAAAGCAGCTTATGGTCTTGGGGCAACAAGATGGCAAGTGACATATCAAGTTGTATTGCCAGCTGCAAAAACAGGAATTTTAACAGGTATTGTATTAGGTCTTGCAAGAGCCTTTGGTGAGGCATTAGCAGTGGCTATGGTAATTGGTAAAACGAGAGCTTTCCCAAAAAATATTTTATCTCCAACAAATAACTTAACAGCATCCATTGCTTCTGATATGGGTGGAGCTATGGAAGGTGGAGAATATAATATGGCTCTTTGGACAATGGCACTTTTACTCTTCTTAATTTCTTTAGGATTTATTTTTGCGATTCATTATATTTCTGCTCGTTCTGAAAAGAAAGAACTTGCAAGTCGTAAAGGAAGCGAATCGAAAAAAGCCATAAGCGCTTCAAAAGAAGAAAAAGTAGGAGATGTAGAGAAAAAAGTAATCGCATCTTCTCAGAAAAGCTGAGGATAGCGGAAAGGAATGAAACTATGAATATTACAAAAAGAGCCAAAATAGTTGATAAAGTGATGACAGGTATTTTTTATGTAATTGCAGGCTTTTTTCTTCTTTTATTAATTGCCTTTGCAGGATATGTCATCGGAAATGGATTTAAAGATTTTACACCAAAACTTCTTTCTTTTAGTAAAGATGGAATTGGAAATCAGTTATTTAACACCATTTATCTTGTAGTATTAGCATTATTAATTAGCGTACCTTTAGGAATTGCCACAGGTGTTTATATGGCAGAATATGCAAAAAAAGGACGTTTTACAAAGTTTTTAAGAATTTGTATTGAAACATTATCTTCCCTTCCTTCCATCGTGGTTGGTTTATTCGGGTATTTAATATTTATCGTATTAGTTGGTGCAAGATGGAACTTAATGTCAGGAGCGTTAGCCGTATCCATTTTAAATCTTCCATTAATTGCTACAACAACAGAAGATGCCCTTCGTTCTTTACCAAAAGGATATCGTCAAGGAAGTTTTGGTATGGGGGCAACGCATTGGCAAACCATTTGCAAAGTTTTATTACCAGCTTGTTTACCAAGAATTATGACAGGAGTTATTTTAGCAGCAGGACGTGTATTTGGTGAGGCGGCAGCGCTTCTTTATACAGCTGGAATGAGCACAGATATTAACTGGAGCCGTACATGGCATATTACTTCTCCAGTATCTGCATTAAATCCATTCCGTCCAGGAGAGACATTAGCACTTCACATTTGGGCAAGCCGTACAGAGGCAATTGAAGCCAATGCAGAACAGATTGCTAATTTCTCAGCAGCTGTTCTTTTACTTTTAGTATTCGCATTTAGTATTGGAGCGAGATTATTAAGCCGTAAGGTCGAGAAAAATATGACAGGAAAATAAAGGATAATAAGCCTTGTCGATTGGTTACTATTGTGTGTATAATAAAAATAATAAATGGAGATTGAATCAAAATGGCAGATAAAAAATTTGATGTAAAAGGTCTAGAACTTTATTATGGTCAGTTTAAAGCCTTAAAAAACATAAATATGAGTATTGATAAAAATGAAATTACAGCTTTTATTGGACCATCTGGATGCGGAAAATCCACATTCTTAAAAACATTAAATCGAATGAATGACTTAGAAGAAGGCGTAAAAATCAACGGACAGATTCTATTAGATGGACAAGATATCTTTAAAGATATGGATGCCATTACTCTTCGTCAAAAAGTCGGAATGGTGTTCCAACAACCAAATCCATTCCCAAAAAGTATTTATGATAATGTAGCCTATGGGCCAAGATTACAAGGGATCCGCTCAAAAGTAGAGTTAGATGAAATTGTAGAGCGTTCTCTCCGTGCGGCAGCCATTTGGGATGAAGTAAAAGATCGTTTAAAGAAAAGTGCATTAGGAATGTCTGGGGGACAACAGCAAAGACTTTGTATTGCAAGAGCATTAGCCGTATCACCAGAAGTATTATTAATGGACGAACCAACATCAGCGCTAGATCCAATTTCTACAAATAAAATCGAAGAATTGGCTATGGAGTTAAAGAAAGATTATACCATTATTATGGTAACTCATAATATGCAACAAGCAGCGAGAATTTCAGATAAAACTGCTTTCTTCCTTTTAGGAGAAATGGTAGAATATGGGGAAACAGAAAGCCTCTTCTCCATGCCAAAGGATAAGAGAACAGAAGACTATATTACAGGAAGGTTTGGTTGATATGAGAACGAGATTTGATGAACAAATGGAAGAACTTCATGTAGAGCTCATTAAGATGGGAAGCCTTTGTGAAGAGGCGATTGCCCTTTCCGTACAAGTGCTTTTAGAGTGTTCGAAAGAGCAAAAAGAAGAAGACGAAGAGGTTATTCAAGAAACCATTGCTGATTTAAGAGGAAAAGTTTCGAATCTAGAAGAAGAAATTGATTCCAAAGAATATGAGATTGAAACTCTTTGTATGAGACTCTTATTACAACAGCAACCAGTGGCAAGAGATTTAAGAAATATCTCGTCTGCATTAAAAATGATTTCTGATATGGAACGTATTGGTGATCAGGCCGCAGATATCGCTGATTTAACAAGCAAGGGGCTTGGACATTATTCACAAAGTATGATTCATATCGATGATATGGCGAAGGCTACGGTCAAGATGGTAACGGGCAGTGTCGATGCCTTCGTAAAAAATGACCTTGCTTTAGCAAAGAAAGTAATAAAGAGCGATGATGAGGTCGATTCTCTTTTTGAAAAAGTAAAAACAGAATTAATGGATTTAATTTACGATAAGCAAATTGATGCAAAAGAATCTTTAAATCTTTTAATGGCAGCAAAATATTTTGAACGCATTGGAGATCACGCAGTTAATATAGCCGAATGGGTGGAATATTCCATCACGGGAGAGCGTAAGAAATAAGTGAGGAATTAAAGATGATATATTTTGTAGATGATGATGATAGTATTCGCGAGTTAATTATTTATACATTAAATAGTCAAGGAATTGAGGCGGAAGGCTTTGCAAAGCCTTCCGAGTTTTGGAAAGCTATGGAGGAAAGAATTCCAGCTTTAATTTTACTTGATATTATGTTGCCTGAGGAAGATGGAATTTCTATTTTAAAGAGACTCCGATCTAAGTCGTTATGGAAAAAAATTCCTGTCATTATGTTAACAGCAAAAGGCAGTGAATTTGATACCGTATTAGGCCTTGATAGTGGAGCGGACGATTATGTTCCAAAACCATTTCGTATGATGGAACTGTTATCAAGAATTCGGGCACATTTAAGAAGAAGTGATGAAGTCGTAGAAGAGAATAAAGTGTTAAAACTTGGAATATTATCCGTTGATTCACAAAAGCATATCGTGAAAGTTGGAGAAGATGAAATTGTTTTAACATTAAAAGAATTTGATCTTCTCCATTTTTTATTAGAAAACAAAGGGATTGTATTAACGAGGGCACAAATACTCGATCGAATTTGGGGGTATGAATTTGATGGAGAAAGTCGTACCGTAGATGTGCATATTCGGACACTGAGACAAAAATTAAAAGATGCAGGAAAATATATTGAAACGGTTCGAGGTGTTGGATATAAATTGGAGGAAAGGATAGATGACAAGTAAAATTTTTCGTTCCATTATTTTAGTAGCAGGTTCCATTCTCGCAGCTAGCTTTTTATTGATTTTTGGAATCATGTACAGTTATTTAACGGATGAATTAAGAGGAGAATTAAAAAGTGAAGCTGGCTATGTGGCACAAGCAGTTGAAAGTGGTGGAATTGATTATTTAGAACGGTTACCAGAAGAGGAAAATCGAATCACTTTGATCGAAAATGATGGAACGGTGCTTTATGATTCTAAAGTAGAAATTTCAGAGATGGAAAATCATATCCAGCGTCCAGAAGTGCAATTGGCAATAGAAAATGGCTATGGGGAAGATACGAGATATTCCGATACACTTTCCGATAAAACAATGTATTATGCCGTGCGTCTATCCGATGGGAAAATTCTTCGCGTGGCACAAGTGCAAGATACCGTGTTAACGTTATTATTAGGCTTAATTCATCCAGTTCTTTATATTTTAGCATTGATGTTCTTATTAGCTGCATTTTTAGCAAGAAAAGTGGCAAAAAAGATTACAGAGCCAATGAATAATTTGGATTTAGAACATCCAGAGAATAATGAGGCGTATGATGAAATTGCTCCTTTGTTAACAAAGATACACCGTCAAAAGAGAATGATTAAAGAGCAGTTAGAAGATGCCAAAAATAAACAAGAAGAATTTGAGATGATTACCGAAAATATGGAAGAAGGATTTTTAGTCATCGATTCTAAGATGGAAATTTTATCTTGTAATTCTAGTACAAAGAGATTATTTGAAATCGAGTCTTTAGGAAAACATCAAAGCGTTCTTACTTTAAATCGAACAGAAAAATTTCAAAAGATTATTGAACAGGTGTTAGAGGGAAGACATCAAGAAAGTGAAATTGAATTAGACGAGAGTCAATATCAATTAATTGCAAATCCCGTATTTCAAGGGGAAGACCGTGAGGTGGCAGGAGCCGTCTTAGTCTTCATGGATATTACAGAGAGAATGCAAGGAGAGCGATTGCGAAGAGAGTTTACTGCCAATGTTTCTCATGAGCTAAAAACACCGCTTACCTCTATTTCAGGATTTGCAGAAATCATGCAAAATGGTATAGTGAAGCCAGAAGATGTACCAAAGTTTGCAGGAAATATTTTTAGAGAATCTCAAAGGCTTATTTCCCTTGTCAATGATATTATTAAATTATCCCAATTAGATGAAGGAATGATGCCTTATGAAAAAGAAGAAGTTAGTGTAAAGGCATTGGCAAATGAGGTAGCACTGAGACTGCAAGCGATGGCACATAAAAAAGATGTTTTAATTGAAGTATCGGGAGAAAATGAGCGATTAACAACCGTTCGACCTGTATTAGAAGAAATTTTATATAATTTATGTGATAACGCCATTAAGTACAATAAAGAAAAAGGAAGTGTAAAAGTTTCCATTGAGAAAAAGACAGAAGGATTAGCTATTTCTGTTACCGATACAGGAATCGGCATTCCAGTTTCCAGTCAAAGCCGAATTTTTGAACGGTTTTATCGCGTGGATAAAAGCCATTCAAAAGAAATTGGTGGTACAGGGCTTGGGCTTTCTATCGTAAAGCATGGAGCAGCTTATTTAGGTGCAATCTTGAAGTTAGATAGTATTATTGGAGTTGGAACAACGGTAACGTTACTGTTTCCAGAGAAAAATTAAAAATGGGTAAGAGAAAAAGACTATTGTAGATAGAAAGTACAATAGTCTTTTTTTCTATACTAAGAAATAGTGTTTCCTAATGTAGAAAGAAGAACTATATAAAAAATATGAAAAAAATAATGTAAAGAATGAATAAAAAAAGAGGTATTTTTTGGAAACAATCAATGGTAGGATCATAGTATTCAGAATAAAGGAGGATAGAAGGTTAAAGTTTAGAGTGAAAACAATATTTTGTATTTAGGAGGAGTCTATGAGAAAAAGAATGGTATCGATTTTAGCATCGATGGTACTTGTTTGTTCCGCGCTTGTTGTATCTCCAAGCTCCGTACAAGCCAGTAAAAAGTCAGAACAAACATTTCAAGATCAAAATCAAAAACAGATTGTACAGGCAATGGGGCCAGGGTGGAATTTAGGAAATCAATTAGAAAGTGTTATCGATAGAGTACCAGAAGAGACTAACTGGGGGAACCCAAAAATTACAGAAAGTCTTATTAAAAGTGTAAAGAGGGCAGGATTTCGTTCGATCCGAATTCCAGTTTCGTATTTTACAAAGATTGATGATAACAATCAATATAAAATCGACAGTAAATGGTTAGATCGTGTACAAGAAGTCGTTGATTATTGTATGAAAAATGATCTCTATGCAGTCATTAATATCCATGGGGATGGATATAATACAATCGATGGTGGTTGGCTCCTTTGTAATGGAGAGGATCAAGCTACCATTCGAAAAAAATATAAAAAAGTGTGGCAACAGATTGCAACAAGATTTAAAGATTATGATGAACATTTATTGTTTGAGGCTATGAATGAAGAGTTTGATGGAAATTATTCCACACCAAACAAAGAATATTATGAAAATATCAATAAGTATAATCAGATCTTTGTGGATACCGTGCGTAAAACAGGCGGAAATAATACAAAGAGATGGCTGATCATCACAGGATGGAACACAAATATTGAATACATCGTTGGAGACTATGGATTCAAGCTTCCAACAGATAAGTATCGTGCAAAATCTATTAGTAAGAAAGAACAAAGAATTATGATCTCTGTGCATTATTATGAACCATGGGATTTTTGCGGTGGAGAAAATGGAGTGATTACCCAATGGGGAAATGAGGCTACGGATGCTTCAAAAACAGGCCCTTCTTGTGGAGAAGAGTATATGGAACGGCAGTTTACTCGATTAAAAGAAACCTTTACGGACAAGGGATATCCTGTCTTTATAGGAGAGTATGGTTCCATTGATAAGAGTACATATGATCCCCAAAGTGAATTTTATCGAGCTTACTTTGCAAGAAAACTTTGTGAAGTGAGCAAAGAAACGGGATGTATTCCAATGTATTGGGATAATGGATATAATGGTGTCCATGGTTTTGGACTTTTTGATCGAACAACAAACAAAATTACACAGCCAGCCATTATCGATGGAATTATGGAAGGCTCTGGACGCAAAGTAAAGAAAAATACAGAGATGATGTCTGTTCGCCTTTATGCCTCTGATAGCTATTATTGGTATACTGTTCAAAGTGATAATGTCGCTCGAATTACGAAAAAAGGTGGTACTTACACATTAAAATTAAGAGGTAGCAAAGAAATGCTCTCCAATATTACAACCATTTCATTAAGAGATTGTTATGTAGAACAAGGCAGAGAGACAACATCTCCATTTAAAACAGCCGATGTTGTGATTGACAAAGTGGTATTCAATGGAAATGAGTACAAAGTAAAAGAAAATAAAACTTCGGCCATTCAAAAAGAACAAGGCAAATTCACAATGGAATTGATCAATCAGTGGAGTGGAGCTGAGCCTATGATTACAGGATTGCAGAAAAAAGATTCTTTCTCTTTTGAAGAATCTCAATATCAAGAAGAAAACGTGTTAGAGGTAACATTTACCGTATCAAATCTTTCTTGAATTTTCTCTCAATTATCATTATTAATAAAAGAATAAGATGAAAAGGATTCTTGAATATACTCAAGAGTCCTTTTTCAGTTGTTATACTTCACCGGTTAATAAAATGATAGCAATTACAGTTAAAAATTCAATCATAATAATATAAAAGAAAGGCGTATAAAATTGTATTTTAATAAAAATAAAATATTTTAAATATATTTAAAATATAAATTGACATATGGGTATGTATTGGATAAAATGAAAGAAAAATTCAATAAAATTATTATTTATTTGTAGGGATTATTATGGGATTTATTTTTCTCTAGGAAAAAAGGATACAATGCCTGCAAATGAGAAAAGGTGGAGGTATGTTATGGGCAAAAAACAGTTACTAGATCTTAGAAATGTAAAAATTGAAGATTCTTTTTGGAATAAGTATACAAAGCTTGTGACAAAACAGATTATTCCCTATCAATGGGAAGCATTAAATGATCGAATTGAGGGGGCAGAGCCGAGCTATTCCATTGAAAATTTCAAGGTGGCGGCAGGGCTAAAAGAAGGAACATTTCATGGATTTGTGTGCCAAGATACGGATTTAGCCAAGTGGTTAGAGGCAGTGGCCTATTCCTTATCTTATGAAGAAAATGAACAGTTAGAAAAAGAAGCGGATGAGGCAATTGAATTAATCGCAAAGGCACAACAAGAAGATGGATATCTTAATACTTATTTTACAATTTTAGCTCCAGAGCATCGATTTAAAAATTTACGAGAAGGACATGAACTTTATACAGCAGGTCATATGATGGAAGCTGCAGTGGCGTATTATAAAGTAACAGGCAAGAAAAGGTTCGTACAGATTATGGAACGCTTTGCAGACTATATTTGCGAAGTTTTTCAACAAGAAGAGTATCAGCAGGCGGTTCCAGGACATCAAGAAATTGAAATTGGTCTTATTAAATTAAGTGAAGTGACAGGAAAAAGAAGTTATATGGATATGGCAAAAGCATTTCTTGATCGCAGAGGAACAGAGCCAAATTATTTAGTAGGAGAGAATTTAAGAGAGGGATGGATTGATATTTTCCATGATCGCAATTTTTTCTTACCAGAATATTCTCAGTGTCATAAGCCAGTTCGAGAGCAGGATACAGCGGAAGGACATAGCGTGCGTGCGATGTATATGTATTGTGCTATGGCTGACATTGCAGAGGAATATAAGGATTCTGCTTTATTAGAGGCTTGCAAACGTCTATGGAAAAATGTAGTAGAAAAGAGAATGTATATTACGGGAGGGATTGGAAGCAGTGGACCTTATGAAAGATTTACTGTAGATTATGATCTGCCAAATGCCACGAATTATTCAGAAAGTTGTGCTTCCATAGGGCTTGCTTTGTTTGGAAGAAGGATGGCACAGATTACAGGAGAGGCTCATTATATGGATATCGTGGAAAAAGCTCTTTATAATACTGTACTTGCTGGTATTGCTATGGATGGGAAGAGTTTCTTCTATGTCAACCCGTTAGAAGTTTGGCCAGAAAATTGTATCGATCATAGTAGTATGGATCATGTCAAACCTGTTCGACAAAAATGGTTTGGCTGTGCTTGTTGTCCACCAAATATCGCTCGTACGTTAGCAAGTCTTGGCGAGTATTTATATTTTAAAGGGGAAAAAGAAGTTTATATCAACCTTTTTGTGTCAAGTAAAGTTACAGTTTTTGAAGGTTTTACGATAGAACAAGTGGCAAAGTATCCATTTGAAAATGAAGTGATTGTAAAAATAAGGGCAGAAGAAGTCTATGAAGGAATGATAGGAATACGAGTTCCTGACTATGCAAAGGGTATGAAGATTTTCATGGAAGGAAAAGAAGTGAACTTCCAAGTGGAAAAAGGATATGCAAGATTAGAAGGGCAATGGAAAGAAGAGGAGCTTCGTATTGTCTTTGATATTCCTGCTCGTTTTATGAGAGCAAATCCACTTGTAAGAGCAGATGTTGGGAAAGTAGCAGTACAAAAAGGACCTCTTGTATACTGTCTAGAGCAGGTAGATAACGGAGAAAATTTATCCGCTCTTTTTGTCGATACAAAAGAAGGGTTAAAAGAAGAATATCGAAAAGATATATTAAACGGCACCCTAATGATTCATGCCAAAGGAAAGAGAGTGATAGAAGATTGGGAAGGTGAAACCTTATATAGCGATGGAACATACCGATGGGAAGAAGTGGATTTAACATTCGTTCCTTATTGTTACTGGGGAAATCGAGGATATGGAGAAATGATGGTTTGGGTAAAGGAACTGGCATTTTAAAAGAAAGGAAAAGGTAGATATGGGAAAAGATGATTTTGCACCAAGACCTCCTATGGGGTGGAATAGCTATGATTATTATGATACGACAGTGACGGAAGAAGAAATAAAGAAGAATGCGGATTATATGGCAACTTATTTAAAGCCATATGGATACGAATATGTTGTAGTAGACATTCAATGGTATGCTTATGGGACTGGAACAAAGCGAGATGAGTATCAATATCTTCCCTTTAGTAAAGTAGAAGTAGATGAGTATAGTCGTCTTTTACCATGTGTGGAGAAATTTCCATCGGCGATTGATGGAAAGGGATTTCGTCCATTAGCCGATTATATCCATGAAAAAGGGCTTAAATTTGGAATTCACATTATGAGGGGAATTCCAAGAATCAGTGCGCACACCCATAGCAAAATATTAGGTAGTACAAAAACAGCCGATCAGATTGCCGATCCTTATAGCATTTGTCCATGGAATCCCGATATGTATGGGGTGAAGGAAGGCATAGAAGGAACGCAGGAATATTATGATTCGTTAATGGAACTTTATGCAAGCTGGGGAGTGGATTTTATTAAATGTGATGACATTGCCCATACAAAGTTATACGAAGACGCCTATGCAGGAAAAAATGAAATTGAAATGATACATAAAGCGATTATGAAGACAGGAAGACCCATGGTGCTCAGCTTATCTCCAGGACCAGCCATCATTGAAAAGGCATGGCATTATGAGACCTATGCTAATATGTGGAGAATTACGGATGATTTTTGGGATCAGTGGGAACTGTTAAAAGTTATGTTTGAACGATGTGAAATTTGGCAGATGCATAAAAGAAAAGGTTGTTATCCTGATTGTGATATGCTTCCTGTTGGAAGGGTTGGAAAAGGATTTTTACAGGAGCGGAATACCAATTTTACAAAAGAAGAACAAAAGACAATGATGACTCTTTGGTGTATCTTTGGCTCTCCAATTATGCTTGGAGCGGAACTTACGAAGCTGGATGACTGGACAAAAAGTCTGTTGACCAATGAAGAGGTATTGAGTTTGTTGAGCAATGACTTTGAAAGGAAACAGTGGAAACGAGAGGAAGGAGAAGCTATTTGGATTACCCATCATAAAAAGACAGGAAAACGTTATCTTGCCATATTTAACTTATCAGATAACGAAACCATTTATGATTGGAAAAAGATAGAAGAGGAGGTTGGTACAATCGTTAGAGAAGTATGGACAAATCAGACAGTAACGATAGAGAAAAAAGAGGAGGGGATAAAAATTTCTCCTCATGATGTGAAACTATATGAACTGTTAGGATGAAAAATTTGGCGTAGCTAGTAGAAATAGTAGCTGCGCTATTTTTTTACGAAAAACTTAAACTATATGGAAATAATAGTTTAGATAAAATTAAAATAAAAAGAATGGATAAAAGGTGGAAAATGGAAAACAAGGATAAAATTATATTTCAAAACGAAAGAATAGCATTAAAATTCCGTACATTATAACTAAAAAATAGAAAAATAAATGAGAAATAGAAAGCAAAATAGTAAATCGTTAATATGCACAAAATATTTAAATAAATATATAATAGTTTAACAAAAAATAAAATATTACTTGAAAAGATAAATTATATGTGCCATAATAATAGTACAAGAAAGACAGAAAAGATACAGAAGTATTCTTTTGTTTTGTAATCGGTAATAGAAGGGAAGAAAGAAATGGAAATTCATATAACAGATTATAATAAACCTTTTATTGTACAAAGAGCCGATCCTTATATGTATCGCCATGAAGATGGCACTTATTATTTCACAGCATCGGTACCAACTTATGACAAGATTATTTTGAGGAAGGCGGATACGATAAAAGGGATTCAGACGGCAGAAGAAAAGACCATTTGGGTAAAGCATGAAAGTGGCCCTCAAAGTATTCATATTTGGGCACCAGAAATTCATTTTCTAGAAGGAAAATGGTATATTTACTATGCTGCAGGAGATCGGGCAGATATTTGGAAAATTAGGCCTTATGTATTGGAGTGTACAGGTGATAATCCTATGGAAGATCCTTGGAAGGAACTTGGTATAATGCAACGAGCAGATGGGGATGAGTTTTCTTTTGAAGAATTTTCTTTAGATGCCACTGTTTTTGAGAATAAAGGAATTTATTATTATGTATGGGCAGAGAAAACAGGAGTTGGAAAGAAAATATCGAATCTTTATATTGCAAAAATGGAAAAGCCTTGGAAGTTAGCTACCGTTCAAGTGTTGCTCACAACTCCTGATTATGATTGGGAACGGGTTGATTTTTGGGTAAATGAAGGGCCTGCTGTAATAAAACATAATGGACGGATTTATCTTACCTATTCTGCTAGCGCCACAGGGGCTGAGTATTGTATGGGAATGTTATCGGTCGATGAAAATGAAGATTTATTAGACCCAAGAGTTTGGAAAAAAAATCGATATCCTATTATGAGAACAGATGAGGAAAAGGGGATTTATGGCCCAGGGCACAACTCTTTTGTAAAGGCGGAAGATGGAGTTACTGATCTATGCATTTATCATGCAAGACAATATGAAAAGATTGTTGGAGATCCACTGTATGATCCGAATCGGCATACGATGGTGGCGAAAGTAGAATGGAAGGAAAATGGAGAACCAACATTTAAGACGGTGTCAGTTAACGAAAGAGAGGAATAAATTTTACTTCTTATCGTTTCGTTAAAAACTAAGAGAGATTATAACCAATATGTTATAATAGATTTTTAACTGAATAACCATTAATGATACTCAAGGAGGAGAAGAGTATGAGAATCAGAAACAAATTTATGGCATTGATGTTAACAGGAGTCTTAGCATGTTCTACCGCTCTAACAGGGTGTGGAGGAAGCGGAAATTCTAGTAAGACAAAAGATGGAAAAGCAAATTTAAAGGTTTTTGTTTATATGCAAGATCATGAAAAAGCTGTCTATCAAAAAATGATCGATGAATTTAAAGAAGCAAATAAAGATACTGTTGGAAACATTGAATTTCAGGTTACGACACAAGATGAGTACGCCACAACATTAACAGGAATGATGACATCAGGAGATATGCCAGATGTATTTTATGTAGGACCTGACGCGGTTGCTGATTATGTAAAAAATGGGTATGTAGCAAATTTAACACCATTATTAGAAGAGAATAATATTTCAACGGATGATATGTATCAAAATGTATTGGATAGTTATCGTTATGATGGAAGTCAAACGGGCAGTGGGGATTTATACGCACTTCCAAAAGACGGTTCTACTTTTGCCTATGCCTATAATAAAGATTTATTTGATGAAGCTGGTTTAGAATATCCAGATCCAGAAAATCCATATACATATGAAGAATTCGTAGAAGTTTGTCAGAAGTTGACAAAAGATACCGATGGTGATGGTGAAATCGATCAATGGGGCTGTGGAGCTGCTGATACGTTTATGTTATACCAATATATTTGGTCCAATGGGGCAAGTTTCTTAAGCGATGATTATAAAAAAGTTACGATTGACACACCAGAGTTTAAAGAGGCACTTCAAAAATATGTTGACCTCACTTTAAAATATAAAGTAACACCTACCGTAGAACAAGATGCTTCTTTAGGTGTATATCAAAGATGGTTAGCTGGCCAAGAAGCGTTCTATGCTTGCGGTACTTGGGATGTTGGTGCATTTATGGATAAAGAGACATTCCCTTATGAATGGGATTTATGTGGATTCCCAACATTATCAACAGGAGTTTCTTGTACATGGAATGGAACGGTTGGTTTCTGTATTTCTGATAAGAGTGAAAATAAAGCAGAGGCTTTAAAATTAATCTCATTCTTAAGTACAGATTTAGAAGGTCAAAAAGAATTATCAGGAGTATCTGGTGGAGAATCCATTCAGCTTCCAAATATCCAAAGTTATGCAGAAAATGAATTTATTGAAGCAGTAAAAGATGGAACAGTAAAATATCCTTCTAATGTAGATGTATTCTTTAACTATATGAATGGAACCGATAAATTTAGCGGAAGAATGATGGAGACAACTTATACACCAAACACAGAATGGCTTGATATCTTCTGGGAAGGACTTGCAAATGTGAAAAAAGGTGAGGAATCCGTCGATGATTATGTAGCGAAATTACAGCCTAAGATGCAAGAAGCATTGGATACTGCTTGGGCAGATGCGGAATAGGAGAAAACTCTGCATAGGATAATATCCTATGTCATATAGAATGGCTGATGTATCAAGTTCATCAGCCGTTCTTACATATGGAGGTGTGAAATGGCTTTGAAACAACCAAAACAGAAATTAAGTGCAGCAGCATTAAAAGAAGAACGCTATGGGCGACTGTTTGTGGCGCCACCCTTTATTGGATTTTGTCTCTTTATGGCGTTTCCAATTGTATATGCCTTTATTGCCAGTATGACCACATGGACGGGCACCAATAATATGTTGGAGCACTTTGTAGGGCTTCGAAATTATGCGAATTTATTGCAAGATGAGAAGTTTTGGAAAGCGCTTTTAAATACGATTATTTATATGATAGGAATCCCAACAGGAATGATATTAGCCCTCGTTTGTGCCGTTGGTATGAACCGTAAAATAAGAGGGATAAAAATATTAAGAACCATGTACTATGTACCAGTTGTATCCTCTTTAGTGGCAGTATCCATTCTTTGGGCATGGGTATTTAACTATGATTATGGTTTATTAAATACCATTATTAAAGCGTTAACAGGGCAACACGGTCCAAACTGGTTAGGAGATGAATTTTGGGTAAAAGTGTCCATGATTATTTTTATGGTATGGAAAGGACTTGGTAGTTCGATTATCCTTTATTTGTCTGGGTTACAAAGTATTCCAAGAGATTATTATGAAGCGGCAAAAATTGATGGTGCCAATGGTTGGCAACTATTTCGAAAGATTACGATTCCACTTGTATCTCCCGTTACTTTTTATTTATTAGTTATGGGAATTATCGGTGGGTTCCAAGTCTTTGTAGAAGTACAGGTTATGGTGCCAGATGGTGGTATTAATTATAGTGCAGCTACGGTAGTGTATTATTTATATGACAAAGCATTTAAACATCAGCAGATGGGATATGGATCTGCAATTGCGTTTTTATTATGTATCTTTATTTTCATTGTAACAGCGATTAATTTTAAATGCCAAGAAAAATGGGTTAAGACAATTGAGTAAGGAGGGGAGAGCATGGCAAAACAATATGAAATGACAGAACAAAAATCAACAAAGGTAAAAGTCATCGATGGCATTGTATTTTTGCTATTGGCACTTGGTGCTATTTGTATGCTTTTTCCTCTTATTTATATGGTATTAAGTTCCTTTATGACGAAGAATCAGATTTTATCAGCGAATTTTTCCATTATTCCTGATCCTTGGAAGTTTGGAAAATATACAGAAGTGTTACAAAAGGGAGAATTTTTAAGAGGTATTCGAAATACGTTAACTGTGGCATTTCCTGTATTATTAGTTGGAGGATTTACTTCTTCATTAGCGGCATTTTCGTTTAGTAAATTGCAATTTCGTGGAAAAAATGGAGCGTTTATGGCATTGTTATCTACGATGATGATTCCGTTTGCGGTTGTTATGATTCCTCAGTATGTAATGTTTACAAAACTTGGGTGGACAAACGGATTATTACCATTGATTATTCCAGGATTGTTTGGAAATGTCAGCATTATTTTCTTTTTAAGACAAAACTTAACAAGTATTCCAAATGCGTTAGCAGAAGCAGCAAAAATTGATGGTTGTGGATATTTTAGGATGTATTATAGTATTTTTCTACCTCTTATGAAAGGACCATTGATGACACAGATTATCTTATGGTTTATGGGAATTTGGAATGACTATTTAGCGCCAACGATCTTTATACAAAATGAAAAATGGTTTACATTACAAGTTGTAATTCGCTCTTTTAACTCCTATTATGCAGTTCAAAGCGATTATCCATTAATTATGGCAGCTTCTGTTATTTCTATTATTCCAACACTTCTTTTGTTCTTTTTCTTCCAGAGATTTATTATCGAGTCTATGGTTGTATCAGGAGTAAAAGGTTAATAGAATGAGCGGGTGAGAGGATAGTAGGAAAAGCAAAGGACGTGAATGAATCGTAAGTAAAATAACTGTAGGTGAATGATGAGAGGAAGCGAAGTGGAGGGATTACAAGTGAAATTAAATGATTGTGATGTGAGAAGGAATCCATTGTTCGGATCCCATGATCCTTCTATGATGTGGGATCCGATTACAAAAATGCATTATTCTTATAGTACCGATGTTTTTATGCCACAGAATGGTTTAAGTGAAAAAAGAGGGATTCCCCTTCGGGTATCCAAAGATCTTGTTCAGTTTCAATATGAAGGAACTGTTTTATCCAAAGAAGCCATAGAAGAAGCAAGAGATAATAAAGAATACCCAAAAACATTTAATTTTTGGGCACCTTATGTAGAGTATGTAAATGGGGAATACCGAATGTATTATTCTGCCACCAAAATGTTTGGAAGTGATGAGTCAAAGATTTGGCTTGCAATTGCAGATAACCCAAAAGGGCCATTTGAAAACCGAGGTGTTGTAATGGATTCTTGGAACTTAAGTGGAAACACGCCAAATGCTATCGATGCCCATATCATTTGGGAGAAAGGCGTGCCATGGCTTGTCTATGGTTCTTTTTTTGGTGGAATTTATATGAAAGAATTAGATGCAAAAACAGGTATGCCAAAGAGTGGAAATCCAAAAGAGCTTGGTAAATGCATTGCAAGAAAACCGAACAATCAAAAACTGGATGGGCCAGAAGGAGCATCCATTTGTTATGTAAAAGAGACGGGATATTTTTATTTATTTTTATCCTATGGTTGGCTTGGCGATACTTATGACATAAGAGTAGGACGAAGCCAAGTGGTGACAGGCCCTTACGTGGATGAAAAGGGGAAGGACTTAGTAGAGGAGAGCTTTGGAAGAAAGTTAGCGGGAAGTTATCAATTTGAAATGGAGAAAAAATGGGAAGAGAAGATCGGAGGAGATAGTTTGTGGAGATGGGGTGGCTTTCGAGGCCCAGGCCATGGCGTTCCTTATTTTGATCCAGTGACAAAAACTTATTTCTTTGTCCATCATATTCGAGATGGTGCAGAAATTTATCGAACGTATGATGAGAAAGAAAAAAGAAATAGTTATCAAGCCCATTTTATGATGATACGAAGAATGTTTTTTTCAGAATGGTTGGCCACTGCTTAGTCCTGAGCCATATAAAGGAGAGGTGAATGAGAGGGTTTCCTTAGAGGAAGCAGAAGGGGAATGGGAGATTTTATCGTTGGAACAAAAGGAAAATGAGCAGATGTGTTCTAAAAGAGTTTTTTTAAAAAAAGATGATAAAATATTGAAAGAAGGAATTTTACATCGGTGTTATGACTTTGAACAAAATCGAGAAAACCTTTGTGTGACAGGATTTTACGAAACAGGTATTGCATACTGGGGGAAACTTGTGATAGACTAAATTCATAGTCAAATTTAAGAAAAGATATGGGGATAGAAGTATGTTGCACATTAGGAATCTAGCAGAAGGACTAAAAATTTTTAAAGCTCTTGGTTCAGAAGTTAGAGTGAATATTATTAAACTTCTCTTAGAGAATCGAGAAATGAATATGAATGAAATCGCGTCTAGCCTTGGAATTACAAATGGAGCATTGACGAATCATATTAAAAAGTTAGAGGATAGCGGTATTGTAAAAATTATACCAGAATATACAGGACATGGAAATCAAAAGGTTTGTCGTGTTGATGTGGATAAAATTTTGTTTGAATTAGCGGTTGATAATCAAGAAGAAAAAGAAGAGATCTACACAACGGAAGTTCCTATTGGGCATTATTCGGATTATCGAGTATTTCCAACTTGTGGAATCGCCACAAGAGATGCGATGATTGGAGAAGTGGATGATCCACGCTATTTTGCTAGTCCAGAACGAGTAAATGCACAGATTATTTGGTTTACAAAAGGATATGTGGAATATATTATTCCAAATCTTCTGCCTGTCTCACAAAAAATCGATCAGATTACCATTTCTTTGGAAATCAGCAGTGAAGCACCAGGAATTAATAACGATTGGCCTTCTGATATTACATTCCACTTAAATGACGAAGAAATTGGAACATGGACGAGTCCAGGAGATTATGGAGATGTACGAGGTATTTTTACACCAGATTGGTGGTTCCCAAACTGGAATCAATACGGTCTTTTAAAAATGTTAGTTATTAATAAAGAAGGAACCTTTATTGATGGATTAAAGATTTCTGATGTAGATATTACACATTTCTCCTTAAATTACAAAAGTTCCATTCGATTTAAAATTCAAGTTCGTGAAGATGCAAAAAATATAGGTGGCGTTACAATTTTTGGTAAGAATTTTGGTAACTATAATCAAAATATTGCCGTTAGAATCAAATATAGTCCTATGAAACCATAAAAAGTTTTCACCATAAAAATAGCTCGCACTTATCAATAAGTAGGAGCTATTTTTTGTTTACAGGAAGACAACGAGTCAAGTAGCCAATAAAGAGGAGGTTTGTATGGATAGTAGAAAAGAAACATTAAGAGTTTGTAAAAAATGCTTACTAAGGGAAGGGGAGGAAGAGGAATATTGGATCAATTTAGAACAGTATATTGCCAATTTAGAGGAGGAGGTTCGAGTATCCCAAGAGGAATATGAACGTCGTTTGCGTATTTGTGGACAATGTGAAAAAATAATGAATGGAATGTGTCGTGTATGTGGATGTTTTGTTGAACTTCGGTGTGCATTAAAAGTAAGGCATTGTGCAGATGTGAAGAAAAAATGGTAACAGTTTTTCAGAATCTAAAAAGAAGGACTAATATATTTTTTGTTAAGAAAGTGACTAATATCTTGACAAAAATAGTAGGATATGACAAAATCCCATGGAAAAGAATTTAATAAAGCGTTTTTGATATCATGACAAAAATGATTTATTTTTAGAAGGAGAAAAGATAATATGAGAAAAAAACTAATGAGTATTGCTCTTTGTCTTACTATGGTTGTGAGGGCATTAGCAGGATGTGGCAATGCAGGGAAAGATGCCAACGAAGATGGAAAAACAACACTTACGATGTGGATGCCTCCTCTTGATAGTGATACCAAAGGAAATTTTGGAAAGCTATTAGAAAATTTTGAAGAAGAAAATAATTGTGAGGTTGATATTGAATTAATTCCTTGGGATACTTACACAGAAAAATGGAGTGTTGCATTAAGTGGAGGCGAGAGCCCAGATATTGGATATTTTTATGCAGAAATGTATGCAAATTACATAGCCTCTGGTGCAATTGAAGAATTAAGCAGCTATTTAACAAAAGATGATTATAAGGAATATCTCTATCTTGATAAAGGTGAGATGATGGGTGGACTTTATGGAATGCCAATTATGACAGGAGTTCCATTTGTATTATTCTATAATAAAGATATTTTAGCAGATCTAGGAGAAAAAGCTCCTGAGACATGGGAAGATTTTGCAAGAATTGCAAAAGAAGCAACACAGGATACGGATGGTGATGGAAAAATCGATCAATATGGATATGCTGTTGGTTTAAACAGTGGAGATATGAGTAACCTCTATATGTTAAATGCCTATATTTATAGTTTATTATGGCAGGCAGGTGGCGATATTTATAATGATGATTATAAGAGTGTCCGCTTTGATGATGAAAATGGTGTAAAGGCAATTGAATTCTTCAAGTCTTTAAAAGACTATATGCCAGAAAATGTATTATCTCTTGCTGGAACAGATGCGTTTTCTACTATTTTTGGACAAGGAAAAGCAGCCTTTGGTGTAGCGCGCTCTACTCAAAATCAGCAGGCGAAGTTTTCTGAGAGTTATCCAGATTTAAATTGGGGATATGTTACTTCTTTAAAGGGCGAACAATACGGAACGTTTGGAGCATCTGATTGTCTTTCTATTATGTCTAGTAGTAAACATAAAGAATTAGCGATGAAGTTAATCAAATATATTTGTGGATCTGAATTTATGACAGAATATCATAAAATCGCACCAGGAGCACCTCTTACAGCGTCAGAAGCTTATGCAGGAGAACCAGAAATGGAACGCATTGTAACAGAAGATAAAGACAAATGGAGAGGCGTACAAGTAGGACCTTCTGGAAGTGAAATTTTAGAAAACTATGCTTCTGAAATTCAAGCAGTTATGGAAGGGAAAAAAGAAGTAAAACAGGCGTTAAAAGATGCCGCAGACTATGCAAATGGTGTCTTAGATGAGTATTGGGAAGAGTATGACTCATGAAAATAGAAAAAAAACAAAAAATGCAAAAGTTGCAGAAAGCACAAAAGATAGGGAGAAATGTTAGACCGTATGCTTATATTTTCCCAATATTGGCTATTTTATTTGTTTTTGTTGGAGTTTCTCTTATTATTGGAATTCGTTATAGCTTTACAAAATATAATTTAATTGGAGTTCCAGAATGGGGAGGACTTTACAATTATAAAAAAATGCTAGGTGATACAAAACTTCATCAAGCGGTGAAAACAACAGTGATTTTAATTGTTTTCGTTGTGCCGGCTCAGATCGTGTTATCTACTTGTTTTGCAACCCTCATTGCTAAGAGAAGAAATACAATACTGGGAAAATTAGCAAAAGCAGCTATTTTTATTCCGGTATTATCATCAAGTGCTGTCGTAGGGACTGTTTGGAAGGCGATTTTAAATGGAAATAATCAACTTGTTCAAAAGTTTTTTCATCTGTTTGGCATAGAGCCCAATATGCTGTTAGGAAGCAGTACAACAGCACTAATTACCGTTGCTTGTATTGTCGTTTGGAAAAGCATGGGATATTATATGATTTTAATGTTATCCTCCGTTTTATCCATTTCCGATCATTATTATGAGGCAGCAAAAATGGATGGTGCCAATGGATTTTATCTGTTTACGAAAATTACACTTCCAATGTTAAAACCAGCTATTATCTTAAATTTCTTTCTTGCTGTTGCAAGTGGAATGCAAATTTTTGATTTAGTTTACACTATGACAGGTGGTGGGCCTTCTATGTCTACAACGACACTCGTTATGTATTTATATGATTTAACATTTAAAAGTGGGAAAGCAGGGTATGCTATGGCAATATCCAATGTATTTTTCCTTGTTGTCGTTGGAGTCATGTTATTACAGCGAGGGTTGATGAAAAAAGAAACATCAGAATTATAGGAGGACACAATGAAGAAAGTATGGAATGGAATCGAAGTAATTCTATTATTACTCATTATTTTAATTTGTATCCTGCCGTTTGCTTATATGTTTTTCATGTCATTTAAAAGTACATTAAATGCGTATGATTTTCATTTTTCTTTCAGTGAAATAACACTTGAGCATTATAAGACGATTTTTAGCAAACCAGAAATCTTTCGTTATTTTATGAACAGTTTGTTTGTATCAGTAGCAGGAGTGATTTTAACTTTAATTACGAGTTGTCTAGCGGGATACGCGTTTGCGAGATTGCGATTTAAAGGAAGTCAATTCCTTTTTGTATTAGTTACCCTTACAATGTTTGTGCCAGGAGAGGCGATTTTAATCCAAATGTATACGGTTGTAAGAGGAATGGATATGATTAATACCTTTTGGGCTTTAATTTTACCACTTCCATCAGCGCTTGGAGAATTTATTGAAAGACAAGACATATTAGCAGTTCCAATGGAAGTCATTGAGTCCGCTAGAATGGATGGAGCAAGAGAACTTGCTATCTTAGTAAAAATGATTCTACCACTGATTAAATCTGCATTATTAACCGTTGGAATTTTTGCTTTTATTGGTGCTTGGAATAGTTTTACATGGCCTTTAATTGTTACAACAAAGGAAGAGATGCGAACATTGCCAGTTGCCTTAACTACATTAAAGACACAGTATGATACCGATGTTGGTCTTTCTATGGCGTGTGCGGTAATTACGTTTTTACCACCATTTCTCGTCTATTTGTTCATGCAATCTCGATTTGAAGAAGGAATTGCACAAAGCGGATTAAAAGGCTGATAAAATAGGATACGATTTGAGTAAAAAATAATATAAGAGATAGAAAACGAGCTATCGTAAGAAGGAAGAGACTTCTTATGATAGCTCGTTTTTTATTGCATGATAAATATTTTAGATAAGGTAAGAGTTGTATCAAACTATAAATATGATAAAAATAATAAGTGTTTTTTTGAATCTATTTTCTTTGAATTTCCTGTATCCGATCAACAAATCTTTGTACATCTTTTGATGGCTCAAGTGCGTATAACAAGCCATAAGGACTGCTGTAATTCCAGTTCACTGGAATCGAGACAAGGGCTGGATGTACCTCTTTCCAACATTCCAATGTAAGCAGCACATTATTTGTTTCTGCACAGCGGTTAAAGACAGAGATATCATAAAAATGTGGGGTATCTTCAATCTGGATAGCTGGGTGATTTCTGTTTAGATCATTTCGTATAAAGTCATTTACGCCAGAATCGCCTTTGGCTACCATCATGAGCGTTTCGCCATATAAATCCGATATTTCAAGATGGTCTTTTTTGGCAAGGCGGTGTTCTCTGGATACGGCGCACATTTTTTTATAGCGTCCAAGAGAAAGCATATTGCATTTATTCAGCCACATTTTAGAATCACAGACGCCGACTAGAAAGTCAAATTTTTCCCCAAGCTGTGCAATTTCAGAAAGGATTCCCTCATGGTTATCTTCAAAAGGAACGAGATGGAGCTTATAATTTGGGAAATCCTGACTAGCCTGATACCATAAATCCATAAAAGGTTTGGCTGGATTTAGCATGGAAGTGCCAACACAGAACGTACAATCTGCATTTTCCATAACCTTTCTTGCATTTTCAATGGAGCGTTTCGAATATTCAAATAAAAACTTTGCGTCTTTATAAATGATTTCTCCTGCCAGTGTTGGATGAACCCCATGGGAATTTCGTTCTAACAGTTTCAGATTAAGATGTTTTTCTAAGGCATTGATCTGTTTCATCACGGCCGTAGGAGAAATAAATAAGGTTTCGGCTGCTTTTGTAAAACTGCCACAGTCCACCGCAGAAACAAAGACAGTGAGTTGAGGATTAAACATAGTACATCACCCTTCTGTGTATAAACTTTAAGTTAATATTAAAATAACATTTGGGAGATTCCATGTCAATAAAAATGGGATTATAATGAGGCTAGAACGTAAGAAAGGAGTGGTGTAAATGGCAGAACTAATTGCTTATTTTTCTAGACGACATGAGAATTATGTAAATGGTGTTATCCGTGATTTAAAAATAGGAAATACAGAAATAGCTGCTAGCATTATCCAACAGTTAACAGGCGCTGATAGATTTCAGATAGAACCATTGCAAGAATATTCTAAGGATTACAATGAATGTATTGCACAGGCTCAGGCAGATCAGAGGCGGAATGCTAGACCGCAGTTAAAGCAATATCCAGAGAGTTTACAGGAATATGATGTGATTTATTTGGGGTATCCGAACTATTGGAGTACTATGCCGATGGCAGTATTTACCTTTCTAGAACATTTTGATTTTACAGGAAAAACGATTCGACCTTTTTGTACCCATGAAGGAAGTGGATTAGGAACGAGTGAAGAAGACATTCGGCGTATTTGTTCAGGAGTAAAGGTTGAGAAAGGGCTAGCAATTCGTGGTAGCAGTGTCAGCAATTCTAAGACATTGATTCGAAAATGGCTTACAAATAGCGGAGTAAATTTATAGAAAATAGATGGATCGTGTTCTGACTGGCTGTCAGATATAGGAATGATACATAGATTGTAAATAGAAAGGAGCGGGAATTCTATGATTTTAGAAGAAACATACACCCTTTCAAATGGAGTGAAAATCCCTAAGTTAGGACTGGGAACATGGTTTATTTCAGACGAGCAGGTAGCAACAGCCGTTTGTGAAGCCGTAAAATTGGGATATCGACATATTGACACAGCACAGGCTTATGAAAATGAGCGAGGAGTCGGTGAAGGAATCCGAAGCTGTGGTGTTCCTAGAGAGGAGCTATTTGTTACTACAAAGTTGGCAGCTGAGATAAAAACATATGAGGAAGCTGTGGAGGCAATCGATGGTTCTTTGCAAAAGCTGGGGATAGATTATATTGATCTGATGTTGATCCATAGTCCACAGCCATGGGCTGATTTCCGAGGCGGTGATTATGCAAAAGGAAATCAGGAAGCATGGGGGGCGTTAGAAGATGCCTATAAAGCTGGGAAGTTAAGAGCAATCGGTATCTCTAATTTTAAGGAAGAAGATGTTGAAAATATTCTTTCTTCTTGTACCGTTGCACCGATGGTGAATCAGCTTCTCGTTCATATCGGAAATACGCCTGTGGATTTAATGGAATATTGCCGTCAAAAAGATATTTTAGTGGAAGCGTATTCTCCTGTGGCTCATGGAGAAATTTTGAAAAATGCAGAAATTTCAACAATGGCTGAAAAATATCATGTGACAGTTCCACAGCTTTGTATTCGTTATGATTTACAACTTGATACAGTTCCACTTCCAAAAACTGCTAATCCAGTCCATATGAGCGAAAATGCCAAGGTTGATTTTATGATTTCTGACGAAGATATGGAAACATTGAAACAGATGAAGCCTCTAAAGGATTATGGAGAGTTTAGTGGATTCCCAGTGTTTAGCGGAAAGTGAGTCATAGGAGGGCATAAAAAATGAATCGACCTTATATTTTCTGCCATATGATGATGTCTCTAGATGGGAAAATCATGGGCGATTATATGGAAACATCGGAAGGAAAACTTGCGGGAGATGTCTTTTATGATATTGCATTTGGAAAAAATCCCTACTATAAACATCAAGGATGGCTTTCGGGTCGTGTGACGACAGATGACAATTTCACGTTTTATGAGAAACCGGAGCTTGACGAAAATGCGGCACCTGTACCAAAAGGTGACTTCGTAGCTAGGCCAGATGCTGGAATGTATTATGTTTCCATTGATCCATCTGGAAAGTTAGGATGGAAGAGCAACACACTTACTTATGTGGATACGACTGCTCATGTATTAGAGATACTAACGAAAAAAGCGAGCAATGCGTATAAATCTTTTTTAAGGAAGTTAGGAATTTCTTATATTATCGCTGGGGAAGATGCACTAGATTACACACTTGCTATGGAAAAACTGAAAAAACTGTTTGGCATTGAGACTTTAATGTTAGGCGGGGGCGGTGTGTTAAACTGGTCATTCATTCAGGCCGGTATGTGTGATGAGCTCAGTGTCGTTATTGCGGCGGCAGCAGATGGAGCGATAGAAACACCATCACTGTTTTCAGCAAAGGAAGGTTTTTCACCTGCAAAAGCGGTTGGTTTTTTCTTGGAAAACGTAGAAATAAAAGAGGGAGGCAGCGTATGGCTGCGATATAAAGTGAGATAGGAGAAAATTAAAATGAAACCAGAAGAAGTAAGTATTTTTCCTGTTGGAGAGAAGAATGTAGCATTTGGAAAATATTTTATAGGACAGAGCTATTTGAATATGCTTACCACAGAAGGCGTGCCAATTGGAAATGTGACATTTGAACCAGGATGCCGAAACAATTGGCATATCCACCATGCGAAATCAGGTGGTGGTCAGATTTTACTCTGTACCGCAGGACGTGGTTATTATCAGGAATATGGAAAGGAAGCACAAGAACTTCATCCAGGTGATGTGGTTGTGATTCCACCGGAAGTAAAACACTGGCATGGAGCAGCCCATGATAGTTGGTTTGCTCATCTTGCCATAGAAGTTCCGGGTGAGGAAACGTCCAATGAATGGTGTGAGCCTGTTTCTGATGAAGAGTATGAAAAGATAGAGGAATGAAAGCGTAAGGAAACGCTTATATAAATAGGAAAAGCCTGCAAAGCGGGCTTTTCATTTTCATTAAAACAGGTCAGAAACTATGATTTTAAAGTTTATGACGATTGATGGAAAATTTCTTATCGTTTAGAAATGGTTAAAAAATATCCATTTCCAACGGTTGTTTGATTGATTATATTTTTAGAGATGAGACGTTCTAGAGCCGGTGATAGTTCTTGTTCGGAACATTCTAAAATATAGGTTAGTTCAAACAATGTGATACTTTCATATTTTAAAATCAGTTCTTTTACTCTTGATTCAAGTGATTGTTGTGGATTTCTAGGAGTTTCTTTTATTTTACCATCGCTTAATTGATGAATTGCCTGTTGAAATGTTTCATAAGACTGGAATCCACGAAGTAAAATACCTTTGCCCGTTTCATCTTTTACAAGATAAGAAGGAAAGGCATAGATTTGCAATTGTTGACAGAGTGCAAGATCTTTTTCAAATTCTTTTTCGGCTCGTCCGTTTTCCATATCGATCAGCCATTGCTGTTCGTCAAGACCGACAGAAGAAGCAAGTTCCTTTAGTACATCAAGTCGATTGACTTGTTTTGCTTCTGTAGCAGCAGCTTCTCGAATTCGTCGCAAAAAACGATGGGCAATTTCTTCGCCTTGAAATTGTGCTGCTTTATAGGCGATATTTGATGGATAAGTGGAAGTATGATCTTTTGTAAAAAGGGAAAATCCCTTTGTTTCCACTGGCATTTTATGATGCTCCGATGCCTTAATCCAATGAGACGCGATTTGCTCATTTACTTTTGAAAGGTCATTCTCCCCACCGATACCGTTGAATTCATCTTGAAAATCGTTCATATCTTTTACGAGTCCACCCATAACAAACCCAATTTTTACATCATTGGAATAACGGGTTTCTAGTTTGCGAAGAATTGGTTCACTACCCCAGCACCAAGTGCAGACAGGGTCTGTAAATTCAATAATTTCTATCATATGTATTTCCTCTTTCTAAATAGTCTTTCTCAATAGTTATTGTAAGTTCTCTTACATGTTATGCTAGTATTGATTATTTTAAATAGTAGTTTGTTCATTTAACATTCGTTTGTTTTGTTCATAATAACAAAATATCACTAATTAGTAATAAAGTCTAATAAAAATATCTTAACAAATTGAAACTCTCATCACTAAAGTGACGAGATTCTTGGGAACAGGCTTCTAACGAAGCATTATTTACCAAGCTATCCCCGTAAGTTCTTACGGTTAGTCCATATTACGATAGCGAAAGTAACCTTAATCCCTCATTTAATATGTTAAGTACTGCATTCACATCTCTATCCAATTTGCTATTATAATTTGGACAAATCCAGTTCCTTATAGATAAGTCTTTTGTGATAGGAAATTGTTCACCACAACAACTACAGATTTGACTACTTGCAAACCTTTGTTTTAACAAGTCCTAATTTTGGTAATTTAATGCATTTACCTAAATACGGAATTTCCCATTCATGCATTTGCTTTTTTATTTTGTAGATATTTTCTAATCTGTTCTTCTGTATTTTCAGATGCAGCAGCAACAAAATAGGATGGATTCCATAGATGACCTCCCGAGAATTTCCTTTTAAGAGAGTGACCAAATTCTTTCATAAGCAATCGAGCTGAAATGCCTTTCATTGCTTTCATCATATTTGGTATATAGTGCTGAGGGGAGCAGTTAATTAATAAATGTATATGATCTTTATCTGTATTTACCTTCAATATTTGAAAAGCATTATCCCTTGCTATCTGTTGTAATATTTCTACTAGTTTAGTTTCTACTTGTTCTTCTAACACTTTATGTCTATATTTAACATATGTATAGATGATTCTTCTCATGGCTAAAGCCGAGAGTATTCTCGGCTATGTTCATAAAAATAGAGAATAAAATATTTTTTATATTAGAAGTAAAAGGAATCAAAAGAATATTTATAGTTGAAAAAACTTTCATTTATTGTGCAAGATAAACAAGAATATTCTTTTTCTTTTGGTAGAAAAATGGGGTTTTTTCTGGATGTATTGAAAGTATTTTCAGAAATATAAATACGCTTGAAAATACCAATCAATTAAGGTATAGTAGGTTCAGAAAACTATTAAAGAAAGCAAGTATAATCAATTAGGGTCGAATAAAGATGGATGTTCGTTGATCGGTTATGAAACGTTATGGAAGAAGAGGAGAGATAACTATGTTTCAATTTTTTAAGAAGAAAAAAGGTGTTGAAGTAAATGCTGTTGTGAAAGGAATAATAAAAAATTTAAGCGAGGTGCAAGATCATGTATTTTCTCAAGGATTAGCAGGACGAGGAATTGCCATTGTACCAGAAGAAGGCACTTTTAAGGCACCTTGTGATGGAACATTGACAGCTGTTTTTCCAACAGGACATGCTTTTGGAATAACAGATAAAGATGGTATTGAATATTTGATTCATATTGGAATTGATACGGTAAATTTAGGTGGAGAAGGATTTGATTGTCTAATCAAACAAGGAGAGAGCGTGAAGAAAGGAGATGTGCTTGTCAAAGTAGATTTATCTATATTAAAAGAAAAAGGCTTATATACCGATACAATGGTTTTAGTATCTACTCCAGAGGAACAATGTGCTTTAAAGTTCCAAAAGAAACAAGGAGATGTTGTTACTCCAGAAGATGTAATTTTTTCTTGTGAAAAGAAATAAAAAGCAAAACTATGTAATTTGAATTTTTTAGATACGGCTTGCTAAAAAATCATTAAAAATTTATTAGAGAATAATTAAAAAGTGAAAAGATGATTGGAGAGAAGAAAGTGTCTAAGGAAAGAGAAAGGTAGAAAAGTTAAAAGTGTAAGAAGTAAATAGAGAGGATGAGAGTGAATGTTTAAACAATTACAAAAAATTGGGAAAGCTTTTATGTTGCCAATTGCTATTTTGCCAGCAGCTGGTTTATTGCTTGGAATTGGTGGTTCTTTTTCTAATGCTACGACAATTGCTACATATCCATTTTTAGATAATGTTATTTTACAAACTATTTTTAAAGTAATGAATGGCGCAGGAAGTGCTATTTTCAATAATTTAGCATTGTTGCTCTGTATGGGGCTTTGTGTAGGATTGGCGAAGAAAGATAAAGGAACAGCTGCCCTTGCAGGAGTCGTTGGTTATCTTGTTATGACAATGACAATTTCCATATTAATTGGAATTTTTAGTGAAGAAGGAACTACAATTGATACAGGAGTTGTAGGCGCTATCGTTGTTGGGTGTATTGCAGTATGGTTACATAACCGATATCAAAATATTCAGTTACCACAAATTCTAGGATTTTTTGGTGGTTCTCGTTTTGTGCCAATTGTTACCTCGTTTACTGCTGTTTTTATTGGTGTAGGATTTTATTTAATTTGGCCTCCGGTACAACAGTTATTAGTTAGTACAGGAGATATAATTTCCACAGCAGGTCCAATTGGAACATTTTTTTATGGATTTTTAATGCGCTTATGTGGAGCTGTAGGTTTACATCATATGATTTATCCAATGTTTTGGTATACAGCATTAGGTGGAACTGAAATTGTAAATGGAGCTACAGTTGTTGGAGCTCAGAATATCTTTTTTGCTCAATTAGCCGATCCAAGCCATGTTGGATTGTTCACAGAAGGAACTCGTTTCTTTGCAGGACGTTTTTCTACGATGATGTTTGGATTACCAGCAGCGGCACTTGCTATGTATCATTGTGTTCCCAAAATCCGTCGTAGTAAATACAAAGGATTATTTTTAGGTGTGGCATTGACAAGCTTTGTTACTGGTATTACAGAGCCATTGGAGTTTATGTTTTTATTCGTTGCACCATGGCTTTATGTGATACATTCTATTTTAGATGGCCTTGCATTTATGTTAGCCGATATTTTAAATATCTCTATTGGTAATACATTCTCAGGTGGATTAATTGACTTCTTATTATTTGGTATTTTACCAGGAAATGATAAGACACATTGGTTGTTACAGATTCCACTCGGGATTGCTTGGGCATTTGTATACTATTTCTTATTTCGTTTTTTGATTACCAAATTCAACGTTTTAACGCCAGGACGTGGAGAAGAAGAGGAAGAAAAAGAGCCAGAAGTGACAACAAAGTCCTCTTTAAAAGAAGAATCTATCATTATTATTAAAGCATTAGGTGGAAAAGAGAATATTGAAGATGTAGATGCTTGTATTACCCGTTTGCGTGTGAATGTTACCGACGTATCCAAAGTCGATAAAGAAGCATTGAAGAAAGTTGGAGCTATTGACGTTTTAGAAGTGAGTGGTGGCGTGCAGGCAATTTACGGTGCGAAAGCTATTTTATATAAGAATAATATCAATGATATTTTAGGAATGGATAGTTAAGTTACGATGTCCAATAAAAGGAGATAGAACGGATTTGAATGTCCAGTGAATAGAGAGAACTGTCATAGAAAAAGATTTCATATAAAAGGAAAATACAGTAATTTTTTATAAAAATAGTTTCTATTTTATATGTATTATCTTTGTTATGGCAGTTCTCTCTTTTTTGTTGATACAAAGGAAGTGTACGGAATGAAGTAAAGCCCTAGTGGGTTCGTTCTTTATTGATTGAAATAAAAGGTTCGTCCACTTTTTTCTAAGTCTTCTTCGGCTTCGTTTGGAATATACTTTCGAAATACTTGGATATAGACACCAGAAGTGATATAGCTATAAAATCCCATACCACAGATTATAAAAAATCCCATAAGCAAACGATAACGAAATGCAAATAGAATAACGGTTGCTGTTAAAAAGATTAAAAGCAATGTATATGGAAAGTGAACAAAAGCCATGAAAAAGGCATTTTTAAAGTTATCAAAAATCCGATTTTCAAACTTTGCTTGTACAGGAAAAATATAAAAGCAAATGAGTAAAAATGGAAGAAAGAATAAGGAGCAACCAAATAGCATTATTTTGCTGAAATCATTATTTAGCGCAAGGCAAAAGCGAATGTCCAAGAAGAAAACAATGAAAAAGGTTGCTAAAATAATCCAGATAATAGTCGCCTGTCTAAAATTGGATTTGAAAGAACGATGAAAATTGGGAATGATATTGCCTTCATCAGTTCGGATCCGTTTCATCATTGCATAGTAAAGAGCCGTTGTAGAAGCACCAATGGTAATGATGGGAAGACTATAGACGAGCCAAAGAATATGAAGCAATAAAATATCAGCTAACAAATTAAAGAGTTTCATAATGAGTGAATTGCTGTCAAAAAGGTTCATAGAAAAAATCCTCCTTATCAAAAGTTTTGTAAGAGTAATGAAAAAACTGTTTGGTTTATTATAAAATATTTTAACATATTCTAAAAAGATAAGGAAGAGAAGATAGAGAAATTGATTACAATTAGTAGAAAATATTTTTTATTTTAACTAGAAAGAAATAGTTGACAAATAAAAAGAACAGGTATATAGTAATTTACAGTTGAATATACAAAAGCAATGAAAGAAAGAGTAGCTATTGAACATCAGCCAGAGAGAGAGGACATAAGCTGGAAGTTCTTTTCTGAGAGAAAATAGTGAAGACCATTCTGGAGCTGTAATAGGATTGAACTATTATCGTATTCCTGCGTTAAAGGATAAGGCTTGTTGGAGCTTGAGTGAAAAATCAAGGTGGAACCGTGCGAAGTGAAGAATAACATTTCGGCTATAGATTAGATAAAAAGTAGAAGAGATGACGCACCCTTGGACAAATGATTCTGTTTGTCTTAGGGTGCGTTTTTTTATGTTGTTATAGGAAATTTCTTGCAAAGGGAATATCCTATAACCTAAAGTCCCAAAGAGTGTGCAATGAACACTTTGTTCTTTAGATAATATAATAGGAGGAAGTACAAAATGAAAGTATCATTTAAAAATGGTTCTGTTCGTGAGTTTGAACAGCCAATGTCCATTATTGAAATTACAAAATCACTAGGTGGGAGTATCGCTTCCAATGCTTGTGTAGCAAAAATAAATGGAGAGGAAGTAGATCTTCGTACCGTTGTTTTGGAAGACTGTGAATTGGAAATTTTTGACTTTAACTCAGAGGAAGGAAGACATGCGTTTCGCCATACAGCATCTCATATTATGGCACAGGCAATTAAACGTCTCTATCCAGAAACAAAATTAGCAATTGGACCTTCCATTGCCGATGGTTTTTATTATGACTTCGATCGAGAAACGGCTTTCACACCAGATGATTTGGAAAAAATCGAAGCAGAAATGAAAAAAATTGTAAAAGAAAATCTTCCTTTGGAGCGTTTTGAACTTCCAAGAGAAGAAGCCATTGCACTTATGAAAGAAAAAGAAGAGTCATATAAAGTGGAATTAATTGAAGAATTACCAGAAGGGGAAACCATTAGTTTCTACAAACAAGGAGAATATGTAGACTTATGTGCAGGACCTCATTTAATGTCCACAAAATATGTAAAAGCATTTAAATTAACTTCTATTGCAGGTGCTTATTGGCGCGGAAGTGAAAAAAATAAAATGCTTACAAGAATTTATGGTACTGCTTTTCCAAAAGCATCAGAATTAGACGCTTATTTGACAATGATGGAGGAAGCAAAAAAACGCGATCATAGAAAGTTAGGAAAAGAGTTAGGATTATTTACTCTTTTAGATGAAGGTCCTGGATTCCCATTTTTCTTACCAAAGGGAATGATCTTAAAAAATACATTAATTGATTACTGGAGAGAGCTTCATAGAAGAGAAGGATATGTAGAAGTTTCTACACCAGTTATGTTAAATCGTCAATTATGGGAAACATCAGGTCACTGGGATCATTACAAAGAAAATATGTACACAACAGTAATTGATGATACGGATTTTGCTGTAAAACCAATGAACTGTCCAGGTGGAATGTTAGTATACAAAATGGAACCTCATTCTTACCGAGATCTTCCAATGCGTGTTGGTGAATTAGGATTAGTTCATCGTCATGAAAAATCTGGTGCATTACATGGTTTGTTCCGTGTTCGTTGCTTTACACAAGATGATGCACATATCTTTATGACACCAGATCAGATTACAGACGAAATCAAAGGGGTTGCTCGTCTTATTGATGAAGTATACAGTTTATTTGGATTTAAATATCATGTAGAGCTTTCCACAAGACCAGAAGATAGCATGGGAAGCGATGAAGATTGGGAATTAGCAACAGAAGGGTTAAGAAAGGCTCTTGATGAACTCGGACTTCCTTATGTTATAAACGAAGGAGATGGAGCATTCTATGGACCAAAGATCGATTTCCACCTAGAAGATTCCATTGGAAGAACATGGCAGTGTGGAACCATTCAGTTAGATTTCCAATTACCACTTCGTTTTAATGCAGAATATATTGGTGCAGATGGAGAAAAACATCGTCCGATTATGATTCACCGTGTTGCTTTTGGTTCTATTGAACGTTTCATTGGTATTTTAATTGAGCACTTTGCAGGTAAATTCCCTGTATGGTTAGCTCCGGTACAAGCAAAAGTTCTTCCAATTTCTGATAAGAACGCGGAATACGCCGATAAGATCTATAAGGAATTAGAAGGGGCTGGAATCCGTGCGGAAAAAGATATGAGATCAGAAAAAATTGGTTACAAGATTAGAGAAGCTCAGCTTGAAAAAGTTCCTTATATGGTAATTGTAGGTGGAAAAGAAGAAGAACAAGGAACAGTGGCTGTTCGTTACCGTGATTCTGGTGAAAATGTGACAATGACATTAGAAGAGTTTATTGCCAAAGTGCAAGAAGAAGTGAAAGAAAAGAAATAATCTTTTTTATAAAAAAGGAGCTATCTTAAGAGAAGAGATAGCTCCTTTTCATTTATATGAAAGATATAAGATAAGTAGGAATAGTATAGTACTATTTGAATATTTCCTATGAATATGATAAGTTCATGCAATGTTTTTTTTGTTAATGTTTTTTATTAGGTAGAGCAATAACAGAGTCTCTTTCCACAATAATGACATCGGTTTTTTGTTTTGAAGATGTTGTTAAAGTTCCAGTTTGAATTTTTTCTAACAATAGTTTCGCGGCTAATGATGCTTTTTGTGAAATGTTCTGAGAGAGGAATGAAGGTAACTTTAAATGTGCATCCAGCGGATGGTGTGCGAGGTCATGAAGACATGTATGAAGAGATGGCAAAGGCAATGGATGTTGATTACGAACAAGAAGATCCAATTATATGTGATTTAGCAGATCCAAAGTTTATAGAAGCATACTTTCAATATTTACATCATCCAAGAGAGGAAGAAGGTGTGGATTTTTGGTGGATCGATTGGCAACAAGGGAGTACTACAAAAATAGAAGGGCTTGATCCGCTGTGGATTTTAAATCATTTTCATTTTCTAGATAGTAAGCGAAATGGAAAGCGTCCAATGACATTTTCAAGATATGCAGGAGTAGGCAGTCATCGCTATCCAATTGGATTTTCAGGGGATACGATTACAACATGGGATTCCTTACAATTTCAACCATATTTTACAGCAACAGCTTCGAATATTGGATATGGTTGGTGGAGCCATGATATTGGTGGACATATGATGGGCTATAAAGATGATGAAATGATGGCAAGGTGGACACAGTTTGGAATCTACTCACCAATTATGCGTTTACATAGTTCTTGCAGTGAATTTAATGGAAAAGAGCCTTGGAGATTTAAAAAGGAAACAGAAGTTGTGATGGGAGAGGCATTAAGACAGCGTCATAAAATGTTACCATATTTGTATACGATGAATTATCGAAACTATCAAGAGGGAATGCCTCTTATTATGCCAATGTATTATGAATATCCAGAAAAAGAAGAGGCATATCAAGTGAAAAATCAATATTTCTTTGGCAGTGAAATGATCGTAGCTCCGATTACAACAAAAAGGATAGAAGGATTAAATGTTGCAAAAGTTACGGTTTGGTTACCAGAAGGAACATGGTATGATCTCGATACAGGAATGGTCTATGACGGCGATCGAACATTGGATATGTATCGAACACTAAAAAGTATTCCGGTGTTGGCAAAGGCAGGAGGAATTCTTCAATTTACAGAAGAAATTTCAGATACACAAGTTGGAAAAAATCCAGACTCCTTGCATATAAAAATATTTGCAGGGAAGGATGGGCAGTTTACCTTATATGAAGATGACAATGAAACTTGTAAGTGTGAACAAGGGATTTGTGCTATGACGACAATGGAATATAGGGAAAGTGATAAGAGAAGTTTTAAAATAGGTCCTGTTCGAGGTACAGAATAATCAAGTAATAGAACGAGTATTTAATTTTTTAAATCAAGCCGAGATTGCGTTTCGTTTAAAAGACAGTTTATATGCAATGATAAAAAAAGAACAATCAGTTGCATCTACAATTTCACAGCTCCATACAATGAATTTAGATAAAGATTTAAGCGGAGCGATATTAGAAATTTTAACTGCAAGATTATTATAAGATATGGAGAAACAGCTATTATGTAAGAAGTAGGATAAAAAATTCTTATATAATGGCTGTTTTTTATTTCATAGGAAATACTTTGTTACATTGCTAGAAGTGATTTAAAGTCGCGAAGAGTGTACAATTCACACTTTGTTCTATGCTAGGAAATAAATTTTTTGACAATAAATCAAAAAAATGAAAATTTACACATATTTTACCTTGATACAATGGTAGATTTTACGAAGAGTGGATAAGATGAGTTTATAAATTGTCTACATATTTCTTAGGAGGAATCAAAAAAATGGAAAGAAAGCAAATTGCTACACAATCACAAAAACTTATGGTATTTATACTTACCATGTCACTTTATGGATTAGCAACACTCTTTACAGAACTTATTCCAAAATTTCAAATTGGAATTGTAGAGTTTTCCGTGGAATATTTTTTATTTATTCCATTAGTACTCGCCATGTTATTTGATCCAATATCCGTAGCATTAGGAGCTGCAACAGGAGAATTAGTTTTTAGTGAAATTATGCTAGGACAGTTTGGAGGACTTGGGGAATTAGAAAAATTTATTACTGTTACAATTGGCGTTTATATTGGAGGACGTCTTGTTAGAAATCCAAAAAATCAAAAGCTAGTTGGAATTGCAGCAATTAGAGGTGTGATTGTCCAACAATTTTTAGGGATGGTTGTTGATATTTTAAAAGTTCAGATTGCAGTCCAAGACTTTGAAGCAGTTCCGGGGCTTCCAGAAAGTGTTTTTGTAACGGAAGGATTTTCATTTTTAAATGATGTATTATTTTCAGGTATTTTATTTTGCCTTTTACCTACTTTATTTTTAGTTCCAAAACTTTATGGAAAAATTGAACCGTTATTAGGTATGCAACCAAGAACAGAAAAGACAGCACTAGGTGCAATTAATTTAAAAGTGATTGTTTCTTCTCTAATCGCTTTTGCCTTTGCAATATTAGCTGAAATGTTAGCGGAAAGTGGACTTTCACTCATTGACTGGGAAGCAGGTTGGGCAGAAAGTAAAATGGCATTTGCAGTTGGGATGATAATTGCAGGTATTTTAGCGATTATGATTATTATGGTTATGAAGAAAAAATCAGAAGAAGTTCATTCATAAAAAAGAGACCGGATAAGATACGGTAAAAAAGCCATGTATAAATGAAATCATGAATGTATATGGAACAAAATAAAAGAAAAAAGTAGTAGATCGGTAGGAGAACAAGATGAATATAATTGAAATAAAAGACTTAGTATACTCATATCCGGGAGCAGAATATCCGACTTTAGATGGAGTAAATATAACAATTGAAAGAGGAGATTTTATCGCGATTATTGGGAATAATGGATGTGGAAAATCAACCTTATGTAAAGTGATGAATGGATTAATTCCACATTTCATTACCGGAGAGATAGAAGGGAATGTTATGGTTGGAGGTATTTCTACGCAAGAAGCGGATATTGGAACACTTGCACGTGCTGTTGGTTATGTTTATCAAGATTTTGAAAATCAAATCGTAAGACCAACGGTATTAGATGATGCCTCTTATGCCTGTATAAATTATGGGATGAATGATTATAAAGAACGAGGAAGAAAAGCACTTGAGCAATGTGGACTTGTTGGAAAAGAGAAGGATTATATTTGGCAGCTATCCGGAGGACAAACGCATTTATTAGCGCTTGCAGGAGTTGTTTCTCTTCAACCTGATATTTTAATATTAGATGAACCTATCGCACAACTTGATCCCAAACATGCGGATCTGATTTATGAAAGATTACGAGAGTTAAATGAAGTATATGGAAAGACGATTATTGTGATTGAGCATCACACAGAATATATTGCTGACTATTGTAAACATGTATTGTTATTAAAAGATGGTCATGTGGAATGGAAACTTCCAACAAAAGAAGCATTATGTCGTGTTGAGGAATTACAAAGTTATAATATTTATCCACCTCAAGTTACGATTGCAGCGTATGAATTGCAAAAAAAGGGGAAAATACCAAAAAATTTCAAGTTACCATCTACGGTGGAAGATGGTAAAAAAGTATTTCTTGATTTCCCTTATCGCTCTGTTGATAAAGAAAGTTCTCCGTATATATGGAACAGGGAGCAGGAAGTTAAAAAGCATTACGAACAAAAAGAAGTAATGGTCTCCTATGAACAAGTATCGGTTTCTTATTGTGGAGTAAAAGGAGAAGATAAAACAATCTTTCATAACTTAAATTTAAACATATATAAAGGGGAAAAAATTGCATTAATTGGTTCCAATGGAGCTGGAAAATCTACATTGATGAAAATGATGACAGGACTTTTAAAGCCATCTAAAGGTCAAGTATTATTAAAAGGTCGAAGTATAAAAAATACAAAACCAGAGAAATTATCAAAATATGTATTATTCGTCTATCAAAATCCAGAAGATATGTTTATTAAAGATTCGATTGAACAAGATATTGCCTATGCAATGAAGGTAAGAGATGAAAAAGATTGGAAGGGTAGAACAAGAGATTTATTAAAACGATTTCATCTTACTAATTTAAAGGATCGAGATGGAAGGCTTCTGTCAGGAGGACAGATGAGAAGGGCAAGTTTAGCTATTGGTATCGCTTTGAATCCTGAAATTTTATTATTAGATGAGCCAACTGCAAATTTAGATATTGCAACAAGAAAAGAGATTATGAAAACATTAAATGAGATGAAAGAAATTACAGAAACGGTTATGATTGCAACCCATGATATGCAGTTAGTATGTGAATGGGCAGATAGAATCATTGTTTTATGTAATGGGCAAGTTGTTGCAGACGGAAGCAGAGATGAAATTTTTGGAAATAAACAGGTTGTAGAACAAGTAGGAATTCGTCCACCAGAAATTTTTTCATTAGGGCAGCAATTATATCCAGAAGCCTTCTGTTATACGGTTGATGAATTTATACAAAGATTTGGAGGGAGATAGACAATGGAAAAAGTGATGAGAAAACTTTCGGATAGTATTTTAGACAAAATATCGATAGATTTTTTTAGAAATCAAGTATTAAAAAATGCTTATGGAAATGACGATACTTTTATTGCTAAATTAGATCCAAGAATGTTATTGATATGGTATGTATTTTTTGCCCTAGTTCCATGGTTTGTGAGCGATATTGTTTTTTTACTTGGTTGCTTCTTACTCATAGTTATTACAACGATTATGGCGAAAGTTGCAGGTTTAGTGTTATTTCTATTTGGACTTGGAGTTTTTTCACAAACAGGATATTTATTTATTGTTTCGTTATTATTTGGAGGCAATATAGAAACTGTTGTACCTCTTCTTATATTAACATTAAAAGTAGCAACCGTATCTTTAGCATCGGTTACTGTTTTTTCAGGACTCGATCCTGACCGTTTATCGGATGGGCTTATGTGGTATGGTTGTCCGGAAAGATTAGCATTTTCTATTTCTTATGCATATCGTATGTTACCAATGTTAATGGACGAGTTCCAAAATATATTACTATCGTATCGACTTCGTGGGAATGCACCGGATAGTACAACTCTATTTGGAAAGGTAAAATATCTTATTTATCAAATTCAAGTAATTATTCATTCTTTTTATCCATTGATGTTAAATATAGCAAAACGATCAAGAACAACGGTGGAAGCTTTGGAGTTAAAAGGATACCGTTATGCAGCAGTAAATAAAGAAGTAAAAAAAATGAAACTATCTGCTTTAAAAGTTACTTATCAAGATTTCTTATTTTTAGCAGTTTCCTTTCTTTGGATGGCAGTTGTTATATTGATTGATACAATAATTTTTTCTATTTAATATTGTGTGAGCAAAAAAGAATAAAAATGAAAAGTGAAACAATCGGAATTGTGTTAAAAAATTAGGAGGAAAAAGATGTACATTGATTTTCATACACATGGTAAGTTAGCTAAAAAATTACCATTTTCTACAATTTATACAGATTGGTTATTCAATGAGGCAAAAAATTCAGGATTGGACGCCATATGTTTAACAGAACATTTTAATACATTACAATTTGATACGTTATATGAATATTTGCTCAAACAATGTAAACGAGAAGGAGATACGCTTATAACAAAAGGAGGACTTCGGATTTTTGCTGGAATGGAGACGGATATTTTAGAAGGTGGGCATATTTTATTGATTGGAACGCCAGAAGAAATTTTAGAATTAAATAAAAAATTAGAGCCATATAAAGAAAGAGGAAAATTTCTTCCGTTTGAACAATTGATGGACTTATTTGATTCTTATTCTGTTCTTGTAGGGGGAGCACATCCATTTCGAGAAGGAGGGCATATTCCAGAACTCCCAAAAGAACAGTTAAAAAGGCTTGATTTTCTTGATTTAAATGGAAAAGATCTTGCACAAAAAGAAGAAGAGACAAAGAAAAAAACAAGAGAACTTGGAGAAGAATTAGGAATTCCAGTTGTCGGTGGAAGTGATACACATCAAGCCGTTCAATATGGTTGTATCCGAACGAAATTTGAAAAAGAAATAACGACGGTAGCAGAGTTATATGAAGAGATGAAAGCAAGAAATTATACAATTACGCTTTCTGAATATACGGCGATACAAGTAAAGACAGCAGGGGTATTAAAAAGAGCATTAAAAGAAATTCATGGGCTTGGAGGCAATTATGTTTCGATTTTAGTAAACGAATAAAGAAAGAGTGAGGACAGTATGGATTTTAGATCCGGTAGATGGAACGGCACCAACGTATCGGCAAAATGCAGATACAAATTTTAAAAGAATGAGAAAAGTATATGATGGATGCCAAGATATTCGAATAATTGGTTCCACAGCATTAGAACTTTGTTATGTTGCATGCGGAAGGTTAGATGGATTTTTTGAAGAAAATTTAAAGATATGGGATTATGCAGCAGGAAAGTTGCTTGTACAAGAAGCTGGGGGACAAATAGAGATTCTCGAAAATAAAGTGATTACATCAAATCCAGCTATTATGGAGGAGTTTAAGAAAATTGTAATGGAATGAGAGGAGATAGAAAAGCTATCGAAAAATCAAGAACATAAAGCAATCTTTCAGAAAGAAAAGAGAAGAGTTCTCATAGGGAATTAATGAATTTATAGATTGCATTTAGACACATATAAACACAAGGGTTTGGAGTTCGAATTGCAATGCATATAAATGGTGAAGAAAGAGTTTATATATCATAAAATGTTGAAATTCAATAAAAAAGTGGAGAATTTAATAGAAAACACATAAGAAATAGTGTGCAAAATAGAAAAAAATAATACTTTATAAGATAAATATATGAGGATAAATTGCAATTCTTAAAAACCATTTTACAATGTCCTTTCTGTAAAAATGTGATAGAATAATACATGTAAACAACATAAGCAAATACGAAAGAAAAATTGTTGAAATATAAAATAAATAAAAAGATAGTGAAATCAGAAAGGAAGATTATTATGGTAGAATTAAACTCAATTGAAATGTTAGGATTTGTATTATAT
>OJJJ01000162.1_pt1 | contig 42031 bp, 36 predicted proteins | sample 1596311 | NCBI WGS metagenome assembly OJJJ01 (sample SAMEA4350140, study PRJEB24818) | metagenome | biome: human; feature: gut; material: faeces | place: Denmark | collected 2013-09 | reverse complement strand
GGGAACTGCCAGGCATCAAACAAGTGAAGAAGCCCATCCTGACGGATGGGCTTTTTTGCGTCTGTTGTATGTGAAAGCGGGTGGATAGCCGCGTCAGCGCCTTATCTGTCCAGCGAAAGCCTCTCTTTTGTCCGCGTAAAATGTCCTTTATCCTGCCCGTGAACGACTAAGCATTCTCCTTTTGACTCTTACTGCACTATTCTACAGCGAGTGAGTCGTGAAACTTTCTCACCTTGAGCATGCAGGCTCGACATTCACACGATTCCTGGTTATTGTCAGCTATCTGGATGTCTAAACGTTTAAACGTATGTTGTGAGGTTATCAGGTTATGCCAATTCGCGTGCTGGACGAGCTACCCGCCGTCAATTTCTTGCGTGAGGAAAATGTCTTTGTCATGACGACATCCCGCGCATCCGGTCAGGAAATTCGTCCTCTGAAGGTGCTTATCCTCAACCTGATGCCGAAGAAGATCGAAACGGAAAACCAGTTTCTCCGGTTATTGTCGAACTCACCGCTGCAGGTGGACGTTCAGTTATTACGCATTGATGCCCGCGAGTCGCGCAATACGCCGACGGAGCATCTGAATAACTTTTACTGTAATTTCGAGGATATTTGCGATCAGAACTTTGATGGACTGATCGTCACCGGGGCACCGTTAGGCCTGGTTGAGTTTAACGATGTGGCCTACTGGCCGCAGATCAAACAGGTACTGGAGTGGGCGAAAGACCACGTTACATCAACATTGTTTGTCTGTTGGGCGGTGCAGGCCGCACTGAATATCCTCTATGGCATCCCCAAGCAAACCCGCAACGACAAGCTTTCAGGTGTATACGAACACCACATCCTTCATCCCCATGCCCTGCTGACGCGTGGTTTTGATGATGCCTTCCTTGCACCGCACTCACGCTATGCTGATTTCCCTGCTGCGTTGATCAGGGATTACACCGATCTTGAGATTTTTGCCGAGACGGAAGAGGGCGATGCCTACCTGTTTGCCAGTAAAGATAAACGCATTGCGTTCGTGACGGGTCATCCAGAATATGACGCCGATACGCTGGCCGGTGAATATTTTCGTGACGCTGAAGCGGGGTTGACCCCGGACGTTCCGTACAACTATTTCCCGCAAGATGACCCACAAAACAAACCTCGGGCAAGCTGGCGTAGCCATGGCAATTTGCTGTTTATTAACTGGCTCAACTATTACGTCTACCAGATCACGCCATACGATCTGCGCCACATGAATCCAACGCTGGATTAATCTTCTGTAGCAAACGATCCTTAAGCGTTTCAGCATGTTGAATCAGGCACCTTCGGGTGCTTTTTTTATTTCCGAAACGCACCTCACGGTGTGATTAATTTTTATTACTATTGTTATCAATAAGTTAATTGATAATTAAATTAAAAATGGAAATTGTTTTTGATTTTGAAATTTAAATGGGTAGTCTTAGTTCTGCTGAACGAAAACCGCACAACGATCCTTCGTTCGCATTGGGGATGTGTTTGGATCAATGACGAGGAACTACGCAATGAATCAACAGGCAACAACAACCGATGAGCTGGTTTTTACCAGGCCGCATGGCGAGCAGGAACAGCAGATTTTGACCGCAGAGGCGGTGGAATTCCTGACCGAATTGGTGACTCGATTTACGCCAAAACGCAATAAACTTCTCGCCGCGCGTATTCAGCAGCAGCAGGATATTGATGACGGTAAGTTGCCTGATTTCATTTCGGAAACAGCTTCCATTCGTGAAGGTAGCTGGAAGATTCGCGGTATTCCTGATGATTTACAAGATCGTCGCGTGGAAATCACCGGACCCGTTGAACGCAAGATGGTGATTAACGCGCTCAACGCCAACGTTAGAGTCTTTATGGCTGACTTTGAGGATTCACTGGCTCCCGAGTGGAGCAAAGTGATTGACGGGCAAATCAACCTGCGCGATGCGGTGAACGGTACCATCAGTTACACCAACGACGCTGGCAAGATATACCAACTGAAGCCCGATCCGGCGTTATTGGTTTGTCGTGTACGTGGCTTGCATCTGCCGGAAAAACACGTCACCTGGCGTGAGGAAGCGATTCCCGGCAGTCTGTTCGACTTTGCCCTCTATTTCTTCCACAACTACAAAGCCTTGCTGGCTAAAAGCAGTGGTCCTTACTTCTATTTGCCGAAAACGCAGGCCTGGCAAGAAGCGGCCTGGTGGAGTGAAGTCTTCAGCTATACAGAAGACCGATTTAATCTGCCACGCGGCACGATAAAAGCCACGTTGCTGATCGAAACACTGCCAGCCGTTTTCCAGATGGATGAGATCCTGCACGCGCTGCGTGACCATATTGTCGGCCTCAACTGCGGTCGTTGGGATTACATTTTCAGCTACATCAAAACCCTCAAGAATCACCCGGATCGTGTTCTGCCCGATCGTCAGGTGGTAACGATGGATAAGCCGTTCCTCAGCGCCTACTCGCGTCTGCTGATTAAAACCTGTCATAAACGCGGTGCCTTTGCGATGGGCGGTATGGCGGCGTTTATCCCCAGCAAAGACGCTGAGCGCAACAATCAGGTGCTGGCAAAAGTTAAAGCGGATAAAGCGCTGGAAGCCAATAACGGTCATGACGGGACCTGGGTTGCTCACCCTGGACTGGCAGATACCGCAATGGCGATTTTCAACGACGTGCTGGGCAACAACAAAAATCAGCTGTTTGTCACCCGAGAAGAGGATGCGCCGATTACCGCAGAACAACTGTTGGCTCCGTGCGAAGGGGAACGTACTGAAGAAGGCATGCGCGCCAATATTCGCGTTGCCGTGCAGTACATCGAAGCGTGGATCTCTGGCAACGGTTGCGTACCGATTTATGGCCTGATGGAAGATGCGGCAACTGCCGAAATCTCCCGTACCTCCATCTGGCAGTGGATCCACCATCAGAAAACCCTCAGCAACGGTAAGCCGGTGACCAAACCGCTGTTCCGTCAGATGCTGGCCGAAGAAATGCGGGTGATTCAGGACGAGCTAGGTGAACACCGCTACAGCAGCGGGCGCTTTGATGACGCCGCACGCCTGATGGAGCAAATCACCACCTCTGACGAACTGATCGACTTCCTTACCTTGCCAGGCTACCGCTTACTGGCTTAACAGCCCAGGCTATTTTGTTCGCCATTTTAGCCCTGGGCAGTGCTCAAAATCCTCACGTACTATAAGTACGCTCCGGTTTTTGCGCGCTGCCGTGACCAAACTGCCTTCACCAATAACGCCTGGGAAGCCAGGAGAATAATATGGAGCATCTGCACATGAAAACCCGTACCCAACAAATCGAAGACTTACAGAAAGAATGGACACAACCACGCTGGGAAGGCATTACCCGCCCGTACAGCGCGGAGGAAGTGGTGAAGTTACGTGGCTCGGTCAACCCGGAATGTACGCTGGCGCAGCTTGGCGCAGCGAAAATGTGGCGTTTGCTGCACGGCGGATCGAAGAAAGGTTATATCAACAGCCTCGGTGCACTGACTGGTGGTCAGGCGCTGCAACAGGCGAAAGCCGGTATTGAAGCGGTCTACCTTTCCGGGTGGCAGGTGGCGGCAGACGCCAACCTGGCCTCCAGCATGTACCCGGATCAATCGCTGTACCCGGCGAACTCTGTGCCCGCCGTGGTGGATCGGATCAACAACACCTTCCGTCGGGCGGATCAGATCCAATGGTCAACCGGTATTGAGCCAACCGATCCGCGCTATGTGGATTACTTCCTGCCGATCGTTGCCGATGCCGAAGCCGGTTTTGGCGGCGTCCTGAACGCGTTTGAATTGATGAAATCGATGATTGAAGCCGGTGCAGCGGCGGTTCACTTCGAAGATCAGCTCGCCTCGGTGAAAAAATGCGGTCACATGGGCGGCAAGGTGCTGGTACCGACTCAGGAAGCTATCCAGAAACTGGTGGCGGCCCGTCTGGCGGCAGACGTGATGGGCGTCCCGACGCTGGTTATTGCCCGTACCGATGCTGACGCAGCGGATTTGATCACCTCTGACTGCGACCCTTACGACAGCGAGTTCATTACCGGCGAGCGCACCAGCGAAGGGTTCTACCGTACCCATGCGGGCATTGAGCAGGCGATCAGTCGCGGACTGGCCTACGCCCCGTATGCTGACCTGGTATGGTGCGAAACCTCCACACCGGATCTCGAACTGGCGCGCCGCTTTGCCGATGCCATCCATGCTAAATATCCGGGCAAACTGCTGGCCTACAACTGTTCGCCGTCGTTTAACTGGCAGAAGAACCTGGATGACAAAACCATTGCCAGCTTCCAGCAACAGCTGTCCGATATGGGCTATAAATATCAGTTCATTACCCTGGCGGGCATCCACAGTATGTGGTTCAACATGTTTGACCTCGCGCGTTCCTATGCACAGGGCGAAGGTATGCGCCACTACGTTGAGAAAGTTCAGCAGCCAGAATTTGCGGCGGCGAAAGATGGCTACACCTTCGTATCCCACCAGCAGGAAGTGGGTACCGGTTATTTCGACAAAGTGACGACCATCATTCAGGGTGGCGCGTCATCCGTTACTGCGCTGACCGGGTCCACTGAAGAATCACAGTTCTGATCGACCTGATGCCCGGTGGCGTAATGCTTACCGGGCCTACAGTTCTGTGTAGGCCGGATACGCGAATGCGCCATCCGGCATTATTCGATTCTGAATGAGGGCAAAAGATGTCGCGTGGCCTGGAATTGCTGATTGCCCAAACCATCCTGCAAGGTTTTGATGCGCAGTATGGCCGGTTTCTGGAAGTGACGTCCGGCGCGCAGCAGCGTTTTGAACACGCTGACTGGCATGCTGTGCAGCAGGCGATGAAAAGCCGTATCCATCTCTACGATCATCACGTTGGTCTGGTAGTGGAACAGTTGCGCTGCATTACCGACGGCAAAAGTACCGATGCGGCATTTTTACTGCGTGTAAAAGAGCATTACACCCAGCTGCTGCCGGACTATCCGCGCTTTGAGATTGCCGAGAGCTTTTTTAACTCCGTGTACTGCCGGTTATTTGATCACCGCTCGCTGACGCCCGAGCGGTTGTTTATTTTCAGCTCTCAGTCAGAACGTCGATTTCGTACTATCCCGCGCCCGCTGGCGAAAGACTTTTTCCCTGATTCAGGCTGGGAAGGGCTGCTTACGCGCGTGCTCAGCGATCTCCCCCTTCGTCTGCCATGGCAGAATAAACAGCGTGATATTCGCTACATCATCGAGCACCTGACGGAAATTGTTGGCGAAGTGGTGCTGGCGCGCTGCCATTTGCAGGTGGCGAACGAATTGTTTTATCGCAATAAGGCCGCCTGGCTGGTGGGAAAACTGATCACACCAGAGGTCATGCTGCCGTTTTTACTGCCTATTCACCGCACTGACGAAGGCGAATTGTTTGTCGATACTTGTCTGACGACTACGGCGGAAGCCAGCATTGTGTTTGGTTTTGCCCGCTCTTACTTTATGGTCTACGCGCCGTTGCCTGCGGCACTGGTCGAGTGGCTGCGTGAGATCCTGCCCGGTAAAACTACCGCCGAGCTGTATATGGCGATTGGCTGTCAGAAGCATGCGAAAACCGAAAGCTACCGTGAATATCTGCTGTATCTGGCCGACTGCGATGAACAGTTTATCGAAGCGCCGGGAATACGCGGCATGGTGATGCTGGTGTTTACTCTGCCTGGATTCGATCGGGTCTTCAAAATTATTAAAGACAAATTTGCGCCGCAAAAAGAGATGTCTGCGGCCCACGTCCGCGCCTGTTACCAACTGGTCAAAGAGCACGATCGCGTTGGACGCATGGCCGATACCCAGGAATTCGAAAATTTTGTGCTGGATAAACGGCAAATTTCCCCGGCGCTGATGGCGTTGTTGCAGCAGGAAGTACCCGAAAAAATGACCGATCTCGGCGAGCAGATCGTGATTCGTCATCTGTATATCGAACGGCGGATGGTGCCGCTAAATATCTGGCTGGAGCAGGTCGAAGGCCAGCAGCTGCGGGATGCGATAGAAGAATATGGCAACGCTATTCGCCAACTGGCTGCCGCCAATATTTTCCCGGGTGACATGCTGTTTAAAAACTTCGGCGTGACCCGACACGGGCGGGTGGTGTTCTACGACTATGATGAAATTTGCTACATGACGGAGGTGAATTTCCGCTATATCCCGCCCGCGCGTTACCCGGAGGATGAGCTGGCCAGCGAACCGTGGTACAGCGTCTCGCCGGGAGATGTATTTCCGGAAGAATTTCGTCACTGGTTATGCGCCGATCCGCGTATTGGACCGTTATTTGAAGAGATGCATGCCGATCTGTTCAGCGCCGACTACTGGCGAGGTCTGCAAACGCGGATCCGTGAAGGGCACGTGGAAGACGTTTACGCCTATCGGCGCCGCCAGCGGTTTAGCGTGCGTTATGAAACCGACCGTAGGCCGGGCCAGGCGTAGCTGCCACCTGGCAGTCCCATCTTACCGAATCCCACCGTATGCCAGTGTGACCTCTTTGGCCGCTTTGATTGCCATCGCACCGAACTCGGTGACGCGGTCGTCGGTAATGCGGGATATCGGGCCGGAGATCGAAATAGCGGCGAACGGTTCGCGATGTTCGTCGTAAATGCACGACGCCACACAGCGCAGGCCCAGCGCATGTTCTTCATCATCAAACGAATAACCGCGCTTACGGGTCTGGGCGAGATCTTCTTTCAGATGCACCGGCGAGACAAGCGTGGCGTGGGTATACGCGTGTAGGCCTTTGCGGTGCAGCAGGCTGGTAACCTGTTCTTCGCTGAGTTGCGCCAGGAACGCTTTCCCCGCGCCAGAGGCGTGCATTGGCAGTTTGCCGCCGATAGGGGCAGACATTCTCATCAGCTGTGTGCACTGTACCTGATCGATGATAATCGCCTGATGGTCGCTGTGATCCAGCACCGCCAGGTTCACTGTTTCACCGGAATCTTCCATCAACTTGCGCAGAATCGGGTGGACGATCGCCAGCAGGTTGCGGCTTTGCAGGAAGCTACTACCGACGATAAACGCATGGGCGCCCACGGCCCAGTGTCCTAAGTCACCCACCTGACGCACAAAACCCTGCTGCTGCATGGTGGTCAATAAACGGTGCGTGGTGGAATTGGGCAGACCGGCCTGCTGCGCCAGCTCGGTCAGCGCTACGCTGCCGTTGGATTCCGCAATCCATTCCAGCAGTTTCAGACCTCGGGTCAAAGACTGAACCTGCCCGGTTGCAGGCGTAGTTGTGGCGGCGGGTTTTCTACCGCGTTTCGCGGGGACAGTGGCAACCATGGCAGACTCCTTTTCTGTATCGTGGAAATCATTTTCGTTTTATTCAATTATAATGCAAGAGTTCCTGTACTGATCGGATGAGTGAAGCTGAACATGTCTCATGTTGGTCGTTGTTTGCTTTTCCACCTCACTGGTTTATGCCAGTATGCTTTGTTGGCCTTTTTTCGGTCTGGTTGAGCGTTGTCGGGAGTGAGTGTGAGCAGCAAAGTTGAACAATTACGTCAGCAGTTAAAAGAACGTATTCTGGTGCTGGACGGCGGTATGGGCACCATGATCCAGGGTTATCGTTTGAGTGAAGACGATTTCCGCGGCCAACGCTTTGCCGACTGGCCGAGCGATCTGAAAGGCAACAACGACCTGTTGGTGCTGAGCAAGCCGGAGGTTATCACCGCGATTCATCACGCCTACTTTGAAGCGGGCGCGGATATCATTGAAACCAACACCTTCAACTCGACGACTATCGCCATGGCGGATTACCAGATGGAATCCCTGTCGGCGGAAATCAACTTCACCGCGGCAAAACTGGCGCGCGCCTGCGCCGACGAATGGACAGCGCGTACGCCGGATAAACCGCGCTATGTCGCGGGTGTTCTCGGCCCGACTAACCGCACCGCGTCTATCTCACCGGACGTCAACGATCCCGCCTACCGCAATATTACTTTTGATCAGCTGGTGGCCGCGTACCGTGAATCCACTAAAGCGCTGGTGGAAGGCGGTAGCGACCTGATCCTGATCGAAACCGTTTTTGACACGCTTAATGCCAAAGCCGCTATTTTTGCGGTAAAAACCGAATTTGAAGCCCTGGGCGTTGAGCTGCCGATTATGATCTCCGGCACCATCACCGACGCTTCCGGGCGTACGCTCTCGGGGCAGACCACCGAAGCCTTCTATAACGCACTGCGCCATGCTGACGCGCTGACCTTCGGCCTCAACTGTGCGTTAGGCCCGGACGAGCTGCGCCAGTATGTACAGGAACTGTCGCGGATTGCCGACTGCTATGTCACCGCGCACCCGAATGCCGGTTTGCCAAATGCCTTCGGCGAATACGATCTCGACGCTGACACCATGGCGAAGCAAATCCGCGAATGGGCTGAAGCGGGTTTCCTGAACATCGTCGGCGGCTGCTGCGGCACCACGCCGGAACATATTGCCGCCATGAGCCGTGCGGTTGAAGGCTTACCGCCGCGTCAACTGCCGGAACTGCCGGTTGCCTGCCGTCTTTCAGGCCTTGAGCCGCTGAACATTGGTGATGACAGTCTGTTTGTTAACGTCGGTGAACGTACTAACGTCACCGGCTCTGCCAAATTTAAGCGACTGATTAAAGAAGAAAAATACAGCGAAGCGCTGGATGTTGCCCGCCAGCAGGTGGAAAGCGGCGCGCAGATTATCGATATCAACATGGATGAGGGGATGCTTGACGCCGAGGCGGCGATGGTGCGTTTCCTCAACCTGATCGCCGGTGAACCGGATATTGCTCGCGTACCGATCATGATTGACTCCTCGAAATGGGACGTCATTGAAAAAGGGCTGAAGTGCATTCAGGGTAAGGGCATCGTTAACTCCATCTCGATGAAAGAGGGCGTTGAGCCGTTTATCCACCATGCCAAACTGGTCCGTCGCTACGGTGCTGCCGTGGTGGTGATGGCCTTTGATGAACAGGGCCAGGCCGACACCCGCGCGCGTAAAATTGAGATTTGCCGCCGGGCGTACAAAATTCTCACCGAAGAAGTGGGTTTCCCGCCGGAAGACATTATCTTTGACCCGAATATCTTTGCCGTCGCGACCGGCATCGAAGAGCACAACAACTACGCGCAGGACTTTATCGGTGCCTGTGAAGACATCAAACGCGAACTACCGCATGCGCTAATCTCCGGTGGTGTCTCCAACGTGTCGTTCTCGTTCCGTGGCAATGACCCGGTGCGCGAAGCGATCCACGCAGTGTTCCTGTACTACGCCATTCGCAACGGCATGGACATGGGCATTGTGAACGCCGGTCAGCTGGCGATTTATGACGATCTGCCTGCCGAACTGCGCGATGCGGTTGAAGACGTGATCCTCAACCGCCGCGATGACGGTACCGAACGCCTGCTGGAGCTGGCAGAGAAATATCGCGGCAGCAAAACTGACGAAACGGCTAATACGCAACTGGCAGAATGGCGCAGCTGGGACGTGAAAAAACGCCTGGAATACTCGCTGGTGAAAGGCATTACCGAGTTTATCGAGCAGGATACCGAAGAAGCCCGTCAGCAGGCTGCGCGCCCGATTGAGGTTATCGAAGGGCCGCTGATGGACGGCATGAACGTGGTTGGTGACCTGTTCAGCGACGGTAAAATGTTCCTGCCGCAGGTGGTGAAGTCTGCTCGCGTGATGAAGCAGGCGGTGGCCTACCTTGAACCGTACATTGAAGCCAGCAAAGAGAAAGGCTCCAGCAACGGCAAGATGGTGATCGCCACCGTCAAGGGCGACGTGCACGACATCGGTAAAAACATCGTTGGCGTGGTGCTGCAGTGTAACAACTACGAAATTATCGATCTTGGCGTGATGGTGCCGGCAGAGAAAATCCTGCGCACTGCACGCGAAGTGAATGCTGACCTGATTGGCCTTTCCGGGCTGATCACCCCGTCGCTGGACGAAATGGTTAACGTGGCGAAAGAGATGGAGCGCCAGGGCTTTACTATTCCGCTGCTGATTGGCGGCGCGACCACCTCAAAAGCGCACACGGCGGTGAAAATCGAGCAGAACTACAGCGGCCCGACGGTCTATGTGCAGAACGCCTCGCGCACCGTCGGCGTGGTGGCTGCGTTGCTGTCTGATACCCAACACGATGATTTTGTCGCCCGCACGCGTAAAGAGTACGAAACTGTGCGTATTCAGCATGCGCGTAAAAAACCGCGTACCCCGCCGGTGACGCTGGAGGCCGCGCGTGATAACGACCTGGCCTTCGACTGGGAAAACTATACCCCGCCGGTGGCGCACCGCCTGGGCGTGCAGGAAGTTGAAGCCAGCATTGAAACGCTGCGCAACTACATCGACTGGACGCCGTTCTTTATGACCTGGTCACTGGCCGGGAAATATCCACGCATTCTGGAAGATGAGGTGGTGGGTGAAGAGGCTAAACGCCTGTTCAAAGATGCCAACGACATGTTGGATAAATTGAGCGCCGAGAAAACCCTGAACCCGCGTGGTGTCGTTGGCCTGTTCCCGGCTAACCGCGTAGGTGATGACATTGAGATCTACCGGGATGAAACGCGGACGCACGTCCTGACCGTCAGCCACCATCTGCGTCAGCAGACGGAGAAGGTTGGTTTTGCTAACTACTGCCTGTCTGACTTTGTGGCACCGAAAACCTCCGGCAAAGCGGATTACATTGGCGCTTTCGCTGTCACCGGCGGCCTGGAAGAAGACACGCTGGCTGACGCGTTTGACGCACAGCATGATGATTACAATAAAATCATGGTGAAAGCGATTGCCGATCGTCTGGCGGAAGCCTTCGCTGAATATCTGCATGAACGGGTGCGTAAAGTTTACTGGGGATATGCGGCGAACGAGAACCTCAGTAATGACGAACTGATCCGCGAGAACTATCAAGGTATTCGTCCGGCTCCGGGCTATCCGGCGTGCCCTGAGCACACCGAGAAGGCGACTATCTGGGAACTGCTGGATGTAGAAACGCACACCGGTATGAAACTCACAGAATCCTTCGCCATGTGGCCTGGTGCATCGGTTTCCGGTTGGTACTTCAGTCATCCGGACAGCAAGTACTACGCCGTCGCACAAATTCAACGCGATCAGGTTGAAGATTATGCCTTCCGTAAAGGCATGAGCGTGGCAGAAGTTGAGCGCTGGTTAGCGCCTAACTTAGGCTACGACGCCGACTGATTCACAAAACTGTCATCTTTCTTTACAACAAACAGGGCGCTCAATGAGTGCCCTGTCTCTTTATTACGTTTAAACCCTTATACTGAAAGCAGGCCGTTGCCGGATGGCGGCGTAAACGCCTTATCCGGCCTACATAGGGATGATTTGTAGGCCTGATAAGCACAGCGCCATCAGGCATATGAGCCTCAGGAACACATAACGATAAGGAGAACCTGATTCCGTGCTAACTCTGTTACACCTGCTTTCTGCCGTGGCGATGCTGGTTTGGGGTACCCATATCGTGCGTACTGGCGTGATGCGCGTCTTTGGCGCACGCCTGCGTACCGTGCTCAGCCGTAGCGTTGAAAAGAAGCCGCTCGCCTTTTGCGCAGGCATTGGCGTTACTGCTCTGGTGCAAAGCAGTAACGCCACCACCATGCTGGTGACGTCGTTTGTCGCCCAGGATCTGGTGGCGCTGACGCCTGCGCTGGTGATTGTGCTTGGTGCTGACGTCGGGACCGCGCTGATGGCGCGTATCCTGACCTTTGACCTCTCGTGGCTGTCGCCGCTGCTGATTTTCATTGGCGTTGTTTTCTTCCTCGGGCGTAAGCAGTCCCGCGTTGGGCAACTGGGGCGCGTAGGCATCGGGCTGGGGCTCATTTTACTGGCGCTGGAGCTGATTGTGCAGGCGGTCACGCCGATCACTCAGGCCAACGGGGTGCAGGTCATTTTTGCCTCGCTCACCGGCGATATCATGCTCGATGCGCTGATTGGCGCCATGTTCGCGATTATCAGTTACTCCAGCCTGGCGGCGGTCCTGCTGACGGCAACGCTGACAGCCGCGGGTATTATTTCGTTCCCGGTAGCGCTGTGTCTGGTGATTGGTGCGAACCTCGGCTCCGGCCTGCTGGCGATGCTCAATAACAGTGCCGCCAACGCTGCCGCCCGCCGCGTGGCGCTCGGCAGCCTGTTGTTTAAGCTGGTGGGCAGTCTGATTATTCTGCCGTTTGTGCATCCGCTGGCGAATCTGATGGATGAACTGCCGCTGCCAAAATCCGAACTGGTTATCTACTTCCACGTCTTCTACAACCTGGTGCGCTGCGTGGCAATGGTGCCGTTCGCCGAACCGATGGCGCGCTTTTGCAAACGTATTATCCGCGATGAGCCGGAATTGGACGGCCATCTGAAGCCCAAGCATCTGGACGTCAGCGCACTCGATACCCCTACGCTCGCACTGGCGAATGCGGCTCGTGAAGCCCTGCGTATTGGTGACGCCATGGAGCAGATGATGGAAGGGCTGAAGCGGGTGATGCACGGTGAGCCGCGCGAGGAAAAAGAGCTGCGCAGGATGGCCGACGATATCAACGTGCTGTACACCGCGATCAAACTTTACCTGGCGCGAATGCCAAAAGATGAGCTGGCGGAAGAGGAGTCAAAGCGCTGGGCGGAGATTATCGAGATGTCGCTCAACCTGGAGCAGGCTTCCGATATCGTCGAACGCATGGGGAGCGAGATTGCCGATAAGTCGCTGGCCGCGCGCCGGGCCTTTTCTCTGGAAGGTCTGAAAGAGCTGGATGCGCTCTACGATCAGCTGCTCAACAACCTGAAGCTGGCGATGTCAGTGTTCTTCTCTGGCGACGTGACCAGCGCCCGTCGACTGCGTCGCAGCAAACACCGTTTTCGTATTCTTAACCGTCGTTATTCGCACGCACACGTCGATCGCCTGCATCAGCAAAACGTGCAGAGCATCGAAACCAGTTCCCTACACCTCGCGCTGTTAGGCGACATGCAGCGTCTGAACTCGTTATTTTGCTCCGTTGCCTACAGCGTGCTGGAGCAACCGGATGAAGACGACGAAAGGGATGATTACTAACAAGGACTGGTGAAATGTTGCCCGGTGGTGCTTACGCTTACCGGGCCTACGGATAACCGTCAATTTTGTCGTCAATCTTGTAGGCCGGATAAGGCGTAACCGCCATCCGGCATCAGACAACAAATCCACTAAAAGCAGTGGCCTGCTTCAACGGCAACCGCGTCTTCACCCGCTTTAAAGATATATGTGGTGTTCGGGCCGCCAAGAACCGCCTGACCGTCGCTCACCTTGATCCAGTTGCCTTCTGGCAGACCAATTACCGTCAGCTCTGGCGCAACCACCAGCAGCTCGCGAATTCGCTGTTCACGCGTTTCGCCTTTGTGGCCTTCCGGCAACGCGTTGGTGAAGTGCGGGTTAATCTGCAGTGGGAACAGGCCCAGGGCATCAAAGCCTTTTGGATCGACAATCGGCATGTCGTTAGTGGTACGGATGGTTGGGCAGGCGAGGTTGGAACCTGCACTCCAGCCAATGTACAGCGCGCCGCGTTGGACCACGTCAACAATCGGTGCCAGCAGCCCGCGTTCGCGGCTCTCTTTCAGCAACTGGAAGGTGTTACCACCACCGACAATCACCACGTCTGCATTTTCAATTGCCGCCACCGGATCGGCAACGGTATGAATACCCGTGACGTCGACGCCCATGGGAGCAAAGACGGCGGCCGTTTTCGCCGTGTACTCATCCCAGGTTTGCGTCACGCCAGCAAACGGGATAAACACCGCAGTACGGCGACCGTTCAGTTGCTCAGCAATCAGCGGCAGCGCGTGTTCCATCCAGGCTTTGCCCGGCAGCGTCGAGTTACTCAATAAAAGCAGTTCCATCATTTCTCCATGTAATCAAAAAATTACAAACCGCGGTCATGTTACCACCGTCAGTATAACGCCTCACTGATATGGCTCACGATGTTGGAAGTGAGGTTCTGGAAAGCGCCTCGCAAACTGGCGTTTTAATTCGTCTGAAAGCGAGATTGTTGATTTATTCTTCTGACGGGTAATGACGTTTTATATCTATATGGATATAATCAAGGAGGAGGGATGACGAAACCACTTTACTGGGTTGGGCACGCCAGGAAAGACCTGCAGGGGATGCCAGAACATGTTCGGGATACGTTTGGCTTTGCTCTTTGGCTGGCGCAGCAGGGTAAGCAGCATTCGCAGACTAAACCGTTAAAAGGATTTGGTGGGGCAGGGGTTCTGGAAGTTGTTGAGGATTATCACGGCAACACATGGCGGGCGGTTTACACTATCCAGTTGAAAAATGCAGTTTATGTTCTACATGTTTTTCAGAAAAAATCTGTTTCCGGGAAGGCAACGCCAAAACCCGAAATTAACCTGATTTACCAGCGGCTTAAGGCTGCACAACGGCATGCGCAGGAGAGTGGATATGTCACATGATGTCGAAACCAGTAGCGGCAATGTTTACGCCGATTTGGGTGAGTATGACGCAGAACAGATGCAGTTGAAGGCGCAACTGGCAATGGTGATTGGCGAGATTTTGCAATGCAAAGGGGTAACACAGCAGCAGGCTGCAGAGATGCTGGGGATGACGCAGCCCAAGCTTTCCAACTTATTACGCGGGCAGTTTCGTGGCATCAGTGAAGCAAAGATGCTGGAGTGTCTGGTGAAACTGGGTCGCGATGTGGCGATTGTGGTAGGAAAAGAGGGTGATGTGCCGGGCACGCTGAAAGTAAGCTTTGGCTGATACCTGCATTCAAACTTTAATGGTCAATCCAATACCCAGCGCCTTCATCACTGCCAGCGTGGTTTTCAGCGTCGGGTTACCTTTCTCACTAAAAGAGCGATAAAGTTGCTCGCGGGATAATCCCGTTTCTGCCGCGATGTTTGTCATTCCCTTCGCGCGAACTACCACGCCCAATGCTTTTGCAATGTAAGTTGCATCGCCTGTTTCGAGGGCATCTGCCATAAATACGGCAATTTCTTCATCATCAACCAGCGCAGTGGCGGGATCGTACCGAGTAAGTTTATTCATGGTGGAGGATTTCTTGATAATCCAGTGAACTGGCGAGCATTTTTGCCAGAGTGATATCGTTGGTTTGTAAGCGTTTTCTCTCTGCGAACCTGTAAATTTTGTTCCCAACGCTGAAAAACCGTCGTCTGAAGAATTTCCATAATTTCGCTTTTGTAGTTTATAAACTACAATTTAAATTGACAAGTTGAAAATGGAGATTAAGTCAGTTTGTGATGTGGGCATATTCGGGCTAGATGAAACAGGAATACGCCTCGCAAGACGGTGTCATTTTTAGAATGCTACGGTTGGTTCGGGAAACGATAACAGGGAAGGGGCTGCTTTGTGCGAGGAGCGGAAGTCGCTAACAACTGTCTGTGTGAAGCAACTGAGGGCAGGTCAAAATGGATTAAGTTGTGGTTAAAGTGGCCAACGAGATAAAACGATCTGCTCCTTTTGAATGTTATTGGGGTTTTTTGGAAATGCAGTCCGTATGCCAGGGTACTGAAATAATACCAACTTCTAAACTTCAATCCCTTTCTGTTTCAGCTCTTTTCTGATAATGCGCTTAATCCATGCGGATATTGAAGCGTCACCATCCATTGAAAGCGCTTTCTGAATCCCTGCTTCCAGTTCCGGCTCGACACGTAACGCGATTTGTTTGTTGCCTTTCTTTTTGAATTCTACCGTTGGCATGTGTCTGACACCTGATTTACATTTATGGTCGTAAGACAAGTGTAAGTCAATTGTCTTACAGAAACAACGAAGCCCGGCAGTGCGCTAACACATACCGAGCTTCTCACCACAACATTATACGAGGTAATGCTATGGCTGATGCTAATAGTACCACTAACGCCTGTTCCGCGTCTTTTTCTCCTGTTTCGCAGGCTGACCTGCTTCATTTTCCTCTTGCCGAGGCGTTCCGCCATCTTGATTGTAGCCATCTCACCACCGAAGAAAATTTGGCGCTATCGTTTGGCTGCGAAGAGGCGCTAGCGGGGTTGTACCAGACGCTGAATTTTATGGGCAATAGCCTGCTGACTATGGCGGGTGAAGGTCAGGAACATTTTGCGTATGAAAGCGTATGTCAGTTAGGACACAGTCTGGTGAACGTCAGCCAGTTGATTCCTGCACTGGCACAGCTGGAAGCGAAAGCGGACCAGCAGCTGTTTGCTCGCGATCCCCTAAACTAATCTGGAAAGCGCCTCGCAGACTTCTTCTTCGGGGCGTGACAGGTCTGTGCAACCACCCTACTGTGACATGATGATTTGCTGGTCGGGGAATAGAAAATGCTCTCTTATTACGCTAACCTTAGGTACGTCATGCGCATTACTATGGGGGTTATCATGCGCACTGTATCTAAGGTAAAAAAATCAGTTAATGTCTCTCTGGCTCCAGAGATACTGGAGGAGGCACGTAAGCTTAAAATCAATCTGTCAGCTGTTTTAACCGAAGCCCTAATCGAAAAATTTCGTGAGAACAAACGCGAAGAATGGTTGCGGGATAATAAAAAATCGATAGAAGTATTAAATCAATGGGTGGAAGAAAACGGTTCGTTCAGTGATTTTCAAAGGACATTCTGATGGAGCAGTATTGCGCTTATGAGAACACTGGAAGTGGAAAAAGTGTTTATCCGTTTTTAATTAGCTTACAGCATCCGGTGGCCGCTGTTTTGCGGCATGTACTGGTTGCACCTGTTATAGCGCTCAGTCAGTTCCCCGATGAAGTACCGCCAGCTAAAATTTGTCCTGTTGTTAGTATTGGTGGGCAAGCTTATGTGGTGATGATGCACATGATGACAGGTATACCTGTGAAGAATATGGGTTATTGTGTGGGAGATCTGACCGCAAACAGGGCTGAACTTCGAGATGCAATTGATTTCCTGCTTAACGGTTATTAGAGCGCCATGACGGGGCTGATTATGTTGAAAGGCGTGACAGATCGCAAATAGTGTCGGGACTGGCGTTCACGATTATTTTTATCGCCCGCAAGGTAGGGTATATTTCGCTTTTAATACACAAGATCATTCAAACTGTATCAAGGCGGCAAGGGAGCGAATCCCTGGGAGCATAGATTGCTATGTGACCTGGGTGAGTGAGGGCAGCCAACGCAGAAACAGCTTGAAGGATGAAGTGTATACAGGAGAAATTATGCTGCCCGACTCATCCATCCGATTAAACAAATACATCAGTGAAAGCGGAATCTGCTCGCGTCGCGAAGCGGATCGCTTTATCGAACAAGGGAATGTCTTCCTGAATGGCAAACGCGCCACCATTGGCGATCAGGTGATGCCTGGCGACGTCGTGAAAGTGAACGGTCGGTTGATTGAGCCGCGTGAAGCGGAAGATCTGGTTTTTATCGCGCTGAACAAACCGGTCGGTATTGTCAGCACCACTGAAGACGGTGAGCGCGATAACATCGTTGATTTTGTTAACCACAGTAAGCGCGTGTTCCCGATTGGTCGTCTGGACAAAGATTCCCAGGGGCTGATCTTTCTCACTAACCACGGCGACCTGGTGAATAAAATCTTGCGTGCCGGTAACGATCATGAGAAAGAGTATCTGGTGACGGTCGATAAACCCGTAACCGATGACTTTATTCGTGGCATGGGGGCGGGCGTCCCCATTCTCGGTACCGTCACCAAGAAATGTAAGGTCAGGAAAGAGGCACCGTTTGTCTTCCGTATCACCCTGGTGCAGGGCCTGAACCGTCAGATCCGTCGGATGTGCGAACACTTTGGCTATGAAGTGGTAAAACTTGAACGTACGCGGATCATGAACATCGGCTTGTCTGGTTTGCCGCTGGGTGAATGGCGTGACCTGACCGATGATGAGCTGATCGATCTGTTCAAGCTGATTGAGAACTCTTCCTCGGAAGCGAAACCGAAGCCGAAAGCGAAGCCAAAAACTGCAGGCATTAAGCGCCCGGTGGTGAAAATCGAAAAAGCTGCTGAGAAAGAGAAAGCGCGCCCGGCATCCAACGGTAAACGTTTCGTTCAGCCGGGGCGTAAGAAGAAAGGGCGTTAACGTCTGCCGCGCGTTGGCGTATTCGCTGACCAGGAAAACGAGGATTCCGCATCCGGTTTATAAGCCTGCTTTTTCTTCAACTGGCGGGCTTTTTTAGCCTCAGCTTCGCGCTGCAGCATCAGCTTATCGATGTACTCTTTCTTAATACTGTTGGTTTCCGCGTTGGTCAGCAGTCGACCGTGTGCAATACGCGCGCGGTCGAGCAGCGTTTTCAGTTCGCGCTGTTCGCGCTCGGTCATCTCTTTTTGGGTAATGCGGGGGAGTGCCATACGGTTGCCCTCAGTTTGCCGATTAACTCAGTGTACGGTAATCCTGGGCTGGCTGATAGCGTAATGCGTTGCATCATTCAGCAATACGCAATTTTCCACCGAAATCCTGCTGAGTATAACCCGTTGTTTTGAATCCTTTATCGGTGATGATGTTATCGATCTCTTTTAAGGTAGCGATGCACATCACCCCATCCTGACCAAATTTAGTATGGTCGGCCAGTATCACCGATTTTTTGCTCATGGCAATCATCGACTTCGCAACGTACGCTTCATCAAAGCTTTTCACCAGTACACCGTGTTGAGGCGAGATTCCACCTGCGCCGATGAAGCAGAGATCGGCGTGAATGGCATTAATTTGCTGACAAACCGAGACGCCGAGGTTAGCGCGAAAATGGTAATCATATTCGCCACCCAATACATAAACGCGAGCCTGAAGATTATTCTCTTTGATTTTATCGGCAATTAACGCAGAGTTGGTAATAACAGAATAGGCCAATGGAGGTAATTGTGCGGCCAGAATAAGATTGGTTGTACAGGAGTCAATAAATAGGGTGTCGTGCTCGCTAACCATTCCGGCGGCAAGTCTACCAATTGCCATTTTTTCTTCGCGGTGTATATCTATCCGCGCGCCAAACTCGTCTTCCTGAACAACCTGTTTTTTGACCGCACCGCCGTGGATCTTGGTAATTTGCCCTTCGGACTCCAGGATGGAGAGGTCGCGGCGAATGGTCTCTGATGTGACTTTTAACGTTTCCGATAATTTGATAACCGTCACTTCACCGAATTTGCTTAATTCATCAAGAATATGTTTTCTTCTTTTAATCGGGTTCATCATTTTCCGCCAGCATCGTGCTTTGGCGCATGGTAACTGGATGCGCAGAGCAACGCAACCACTCCAGGGCACAGATAATACCCTCATCATCATTAGAGGCCGTCACATAGCTGGCCTGCTGTTTTACCACATCAGGTGCATTGCCCATTGCGATACCGATGCCGGCAGAGGCAAACATACTGATATCATTCTGCTGATCGCCAATCGCAACAACCTTTTCAGTAGATATATTCAGCTGTTGAATTAACTTGTTTATTGCATAACCTTTATTTATCTCGTCACTCTGAATATCAATATAATTCCCACCGGTGATTGTCGCGGTATAGCCATAAGGCAATCTATTATTCACTTTGGTATAAAGTGCATTTATTTTAGATTGTGCTGCTACCAACGTGATTTTATAAATATCATGACGATTAAAGATATTCCCAGGTGCAGCTGCAATAAGTGGTAGTTCAAATAAGGCCGCCTCATAAGTCGTCCATGGTGCAATGAGTCGATCATAACGGTGATAAATAGCCTCCGCGCTAAAGAAATGGTGAGGATAGCGGGCAAGTGAAATATGTCGGTCAATATCCCGAAGATTCATACAGGATAGCGCGGAGGAATGAATAATACGTTGCTGCGCCATCTCAAGGATTTGACCTCCGTTGAATCCGGCGCACCAGCCAAAAAGTCCGTCAGCATGCTGCTGCTGTAACAGACGCACTATTGAGGAAACCGGTCTGGCGGAACAGGCGGCCAGCAGGCCACCGCGCTGGTGGAACTCAACTAATGCCTGACGTGTGCGTGGACTGATTGTCTTTTGCGATGTCAGTAATGTTCCATCCAGATCGGTGACCAGCAACATATTTCTTTTCTCCGTGGTATCAATGCGTAATAAACGGCGTGACGGCCTCTTTAGCGGCGTTGCAGACCATATTGTCGATGGCCGTACCGACGACCAGAATATTGACGCCGGTATCCTTAAACGCTTTGGCATTGGCGAGGTTTATGCCACCTTCTGCCAGTGTCGGGACATCTACTGCGGCGACCAGCGCCTGCAGGCGATCTTTAATCGCCTGCGGAATATCGCCCGCGGCCACGCCTTCATAGCTCATGCCGGTCATCAGACCGATCATATCGACACCAACCTCCTGCATTCGCTTCGCCACGCTGGCAACCTCTTCCGGCGTGCGCGCAGGGATACCAAAGGTATGCAGATCATCCGGATGGCCAATATAAGCATCAACAGTCAGGCCATACTGATGGGCGAGATTGACGATGTCCTGCAGATCATCCCAGTCGGATTTGTGAGTGTGTAAACCGTCGGCTCCTGCACGGGCAATCTCCAGAATCTCCGTTTCGCTAAGCGGCACTGGCAGCGTTTCGGTAAAACCGCCTGCGATACCGACGGTAATGAAGATGTCGTCAGGCACCACATTACGCACGCCGTGTACCGCTTCAGCCATCTGGCTATTGGTGATTTCGTGGCGAATTTGTTCCGCCGCGTGCATGTTACTCACTCCTTTATGGCCACGCGCCAGTGCCAGCGCAGGGTGGTTCGGCTCCAGCAGCTTAACGCCTGCCTCGCATACCGCTTTTGCCAGACGAGCATCGTCGCCGGTGATCCCCGTACTGAGGATGGTTTGCCCGCCGTGCAGCGCGATGGCATCTTTCACTTTCTGTAACGCTTTGGCGCGTTTTTTATTCATATCGCCTTTAAACATGGTGTACCTCTGGTGTTGGTGCATTAATTACTGGACTGACGCTGCGGATTCTTTCTGGACGACAGCCTTAAAACGGTTGGCAATAATGGTGGAAATACAGGTCAATGCCATGACGGTCACCATCACAATCGCCATCTGTAGCGCATTGCTGGATAAAAACGGGGAAGCAAAAGCAGGGACATAAGCCACGCCTTTGACGTTAAAGAAACCGAGCATCATGCCGCCCAGGCCAGCCCAGACGATGGCTGAACCAAAGACAATTTTGTTGGCAAACATGAAGGGGTAGGCCGATTCAACAAAGGTCCCAAAACCCAGATTAATGAGCAAACCGGGTGTGGCGACGGCGGCTTCACTTTTTTCTCGTGGGGCGATGACGTTGGCGAGGTTAATTCCGGCAGCGACCATTACCAGACCCACCATATCGACTGCGCCGAGGAAGCTGACGCCGGATTTTTCCATCTCCAGCAGTACCAGCGGCAGGATGACCGCGTGGTAGACACCGCCCAGGATGGCTGGCCAGATAACCAGACCCGCCAACAGCCCGGCAAGAATAGGGCTGAATGCCAGCGTGCTTTCGATAGCCAGTTTGATGTAATTACCTGCAGACAATGCCAGCGGGCTTAACAGGTAGTGCATGATCAATCCGGCGGCAAGGCCCGAGATCCCGCCGGCAACAATGTTGACGGTGGTCATCGGGAAGCGCCAGTTCAGGCACAACTCAAACAGCCAGCGAACGAAAATACCGGCCATCAGACCGCCGATAATCCCGCCGATCAAACCGCCTTCAACGGAGAGCACCCCGGCGACTACCCCGGCAACAATAGAGACTTCATCCAGCTCGGAGATCTGTTTGGCGGCGAGAACGGCAACTAAAACAGGCAGCCCCTTCAGCAGAATCTCAAAGATATCATTGAGTTTTTCCAGTCCCGGAATGTGGCTCAGCGCGAGTACAATCGCCATGGCGATAAAGCCCGGCAAGGCAGGAATCATGATGCTACGAATATTAAAGCGCTTGAGCAGACTTTTCCCTGAACCACCCTGTGAAGGAGAGGCGCTACCCAACTGGGGTTTGTACTTGATCCCCCAGTGTTTACACAGTGATGCCACGAAGGAAACGGCGCGGGTGCGGCTGGTGGTGCCTGTCGTCCCGGATGTTGCGACCACATTTGCCCCTTTTGCCGCCACCAGCGCCATTGATGTACCTCCGGTGCCGACAATCGGTGTTTTCATCTCGACGGCGGCGGCGAAGACAGCCTGGTTGGCTTTCACCGGATCGGCGCTCATCACGACGATCCCGTCGATCTCACCGTTGCGGATCATCTCAGCAATGCGGCGATCGCTCTCCACCACTGAGGCGTTCACCTCGGAAAGTTGGCCCTGAAAGATACATTGTGGTTTTTGTTGGTTTTCTGTGGTTAGTGCATAAACGGATGCCGGTGTATGGGGTTTGGCAACGTCCATTGAGGCTTCAGCCGCAATAAACTGTAGAGCGGCAACTTCTACGCCTGCTGCTTCGCACTGCTGGTAAATTTCCTGGAGTAACTTCTCTGGCTCTGCGCCACCCAGGTTGTAGAGGTTGCCTCCACTGCTTCCAATAATCGCAATTTTTTTCATAGCGGCCTCGAAGATAGGGTAAGGGTTTTATCTGTGTTGTAGTGGAATTATATTCCCAACTAAAACAAAATAAATCAACATTTGAAGATGGTGTGGGTTTTGATGTTTATATGCGTTTTGTTATTTAACTATATGAAATAAAAAAAATAGTTATGGAATTTGTTTTATGTTGATATTTGTTGTTTTGTGATGAATGTCAAATGAGGAAGGATAAAATGGAGGATGTCTCCTCCATTCATGAGGGTTAGTGTTGTTTTACCGAGTGGCGTTTCTCAGTAATCGTCTTACCGGACCAGTACCCCGCCAGCAGCGAGCCAGACAAGTTATGCCAGACGGAGAACAGCGCGCCGGGCAGTGCCGCCAACGGCCCAAAGTAGATTTTACCCAGCGCTGCTGCCAGCCCTGAGTTCTGCATCCCGACTTCAATGGCCAGCGTGCGGCAGGTGGACTCGTCAAAGCCAAACAGTTTTCCACCCCAGTAACCGCCAAGCAGACCAATGGTGTTATGCAGAATCACCGCGATAATCACCACAAAGCCAACCGACGCAATATGTGACGCGGAACCTGCGACCACCGCGCTGATGATCGCCAGAATGCACACCATGGAAAACGCAGGCAGATACGGCTCCACGGCCTTTACAACTCGTGGGAACAGATGATGAATAACCAGCCCTAAAGCAATCGGGATCACCACAATTTGCAGGATGCTGAGCAGCATACCCATCACATCGACCTGAATATGTGCATCGACATACAGGCGTGTCAGCAGCGGCGTGGCGACAACGCCCACCAACGTTGAAACGGATGAAATAGTCACAGAAAGCGCAACGTCACCTTTTGCCAGATAGATCATCACGTTAGAGGCGGTCCCGCTGGCGACGCTACCGACCAGTACCATACCCGCAGACAGTTCCGGTGGCATATGGAAGGCCAGAGCCAGAAGCCACGCGGCGAGCGGCATCACCAGATAATGCAAGAAAATCCCTGCGGCGACTGGTGCAGGGCGAGAGAGGACGCGTTTAAAATCGTCCACTTTCAGGTGCACGCCCATGCCGAACATAATCAGCATCAGCAGCGACGGCACGAATGGCCCGACAGGTGTAAAAGTGGATGGCGTGTAATACGCAATAACAGAGAGCAGCAGCGCCCATAACGGGAACAGCCGCGTAAGAGTAGCGAGCATGGTGTATTCCTTGCGATTGAAATGTGTTGTGTTGTTATAAACAAGCCGGGATCGAGCCCGGCTATAGTTATTGTTTATCGCGTGATGGAATATTATTCAAACAAATTATGTTCATGTTCCGCAGTGAAGGCTTTCCCAGCTCAGCCCAAAACGGGCCAGATATTTGCGCAGGCGGTCGGCGTCGTTAGGATTGGCTTTCTTCAGCCGGGAAACGGCAAACAGCTCGCGGCCCGCTTCAGACAACGATGCGCTGCGTTGGCAGACGTCGATCACCGTTTCTAACTGACGCTTATCAAACAGGTCAATGTCCAGATCGAATTCCGGTTGTGAATCGGTGAGCTGCCAGCTTTCCTGCAGCAACGCTATCTCCTCTTCGACCAGCGCGAGCGTGATGCGCCCCTGTTCGGCCAGCGTCGCCATGCGTGCAACGGATGAACTCAGCTCGCGAAAGTTGCCGCGCCACTGCGCCTTTGGTGAACAGGCAAAAGCCAGATAGCGCTCGCGCGCCTCTTTATCAAAGCGAGTCTGCACCTGTTTGAGGCTGGAGAATCGTTGTAGCTCATACTCAATGTTGGGGGCGATATCTTCCCGCCGCTGCGCCAGACCGGGCAGGGCAAAGCGCCACATATTGATGCGCGCGTAGAGATCTTCGCGAAAACGACCTTCTGCCACCCACTGCTGCATATCGCGATGCGTCCCGGCAATCAACTGGAAATCGCTGTGCACCTCTTTGTCGCCACCAAACGGAAAAAAGGTTTTTTCTTCAATCGCTTTCAGCAGCATAGCCTGCTCGTCCAGCCCCAGTTCGGCAATCTCATCGAGAAATAACACCCCACCGTCAGCCTCGCGCAACAGCCCGGTGCGTGGTGTGAGCGCGCCGGTAAACGCCCCTTTGACGTGTCCGAATAATGTCGACATCGCGTTGTCACCGCGCAGGGTGGCGCAGTTAACCGCTACCAGTTTACCGGCCACCAGATGGCGTGACTGGCGTAGCTGAAAAATCCGTTTGGCGAGGAACGATTTCCCCGCACCGGTGGGACCAGTCAGTAGAATCGGATCGGTCGAGCGCAGCGCCACGCGCTCAATACGGTCGATGAGCGTATTAAACGTGGCATTACGGGTATCAATACCGGCTTTCAGGAAGGAGACCGATTGCTGCTGCTCACGCTGAAAGCGGCTGGTCAGCGTGGTATAGCGGCTTAAATCGAGATCGATAACCGAGCAGACACCTGCGGCGACGGCCTCATCAGATGAACCTCGCGGTGCCGGGCTGGATTGCAAAAGGCTGGCCGGCAGATAGCGCGCCTCCGTCAGCAGGAACCAACAAATCTGCGCCACGTGTGTGCCGGTAGTGATATGCACCAGATACTCTTCGTTTTCAGTATCAAATGTGTAGTGGGTGGCGAAGTCGAGGAACGCGGCGTAAACCTCCTCAAAATCCCACGGGTCGTTAATGGTCACCGCATGCGGGCGCACCTCGGTATGAGGAGAGAGCAGGGCGACATCTTCAATCAGCCGCTGTGCCATGCTTTCGTCGCGCGGCTGGTGGAGCAGTTCCAGTCTGTCGATGGGGAAATCAGCCTGCTGGCACAGTCCAACCGTAGGGCGCCATTTCTTAAACCGATTCGCCCGTTTACCGCGCTTATCCAGCACCGTGCCCAGAACGCCAATCACCACCCGCCGCTTTTTCATACTTTATCCATAAAGATAAATATCGATATTGGAAGATAAAAAAATCTCTGCGCAACGGCAATCATTAATCTGAGTGTTAAAAATAAAAACTATATTAATCAATGAAATAAAAAATAAATTTGATGATTTTTCTTTCTGGCACGCTTCTGGCAATACCTGATACGTCAACAACGCTGAAAACGCAGGGGGTTAAACCCCGCCGGCACGTCAGGAACGGCACAGGCTGTTTTCCCGGGGTGTTCCGTCAGCCGATGACCACCAAGTGGGTTCGATTCCCAATTTCATCCTCCAAATGAAAACTGGTTGTTAATCATAGAAATAAAACGGGTTCGTGCGCAGTCAGCACCGCCCAAAACAGGCTGCCGGTAATGACGCCGTGCGACAGGCAAAAGGGAATTCCCCTGCCGCTTCGCCCCTGCCCCCGCGCCTGACTCACAATAAGGAATACAAAATGATGAAGAAAATCACTATTCGTAAAGGCCAGCTTGGTCTGTTATCCCGTCAGGGTGACTACTACAAAGTGCTGAATGCAGGTGAACACCGTTTGCCGTGGTTTAACACACCGGATGTTCTGGTGGTAAATGCCGATGGCAGTGATGTTCCTGAGGCGTTGGCAGAGTACCTGCGTCGCTTCCAGCCTGCGTGGGTGGAACAGTACTGTGTGGCGGCAGATTTAACCGATACCGAAGCCGGTGCGCTGTATGTGAACGGCGTCTTGCAGGAAATTTTACCGCCTTCAACCCGTTGTCTGTACTGGCGAGCCGAGGAGGCGTTAACGTTGGTACGCATGGATACGCGTCAGGTTCAGGTCCCAACGGACGTGATGAATGCCGTGTTACAGCCACGCCGTAGCGGTGCGGTAAAAGGTCGTGACGCGATCTTAACGGTGCAGGTTCCGGCCTGGCACGTCGGTGTGCTGAAAATTGATGGTGAGACGCAGGCGCTGTTGCCGCCGGGTCTGAGTGCGTACTGGAAGGTGAATCATCTGGTGGAAGCGGAAGTCGTTGATACCCGCTTGCAGGTACTGGAGGTCGGCGGGCAGGAGATCCTGACCAAAGATAAGGTCAACCTGCGTCTGAATCTGGCGGCGAACTGGCGCTACAGCGGTGTATTACAGGCGTTTGGCCAACTGACAAAACCACTGGATCACTTGTACCGTGAGCTGCAGTTTGCGCTGCGCGAGGCGGTTGGTACCCGAACGCTGGACGAACTGCTGGAAGATAAGCAGGTGATTGACGACGTGGTAAGCACGCAGGTGAAGAACCGCATGACGCCGTTTGGCATTGAGGTCGCTTCGCTGGGCGTGAAAGATATCGTGCTGCCCGGCGATATGAAAACCATCCTGTCGCAGCTGGTGGAGGCTGAAAAATCGGCGCAGGCCAACGTCATTCGTCGACGTGAAGAAACGGCCGCCACGCGCTCGTTGTTGAACACAGCGAAAGTGATGGAAAACAACCCGGTGGCGCTGCGTTTAAAAGAGCTGGAAACCCTCGAGAGAGTGGCGGAGCGTATCGATAAAATCTCGGTATTTGGTGGTCTGGACCAGGTTCTGCACGGTCTGGTGAATATAAAAGGATAAGTAAAATGAGCAATAACGGAGTGAACGCCGCGATGCGCGAACGGGTAGTGCGCCAGCTAAAAAAGGTGGAACAGCGCTATGGCGTGAAGGTGCTGTACGCCTGTGAATCCGGCAGCCGTGGCTGGGGATTCGCCTCTCCGGACAGTGATTACGACGTGCGATTTTTGTACGTTCATCCGCCAGAATGGTATCTGCGGGTGGAAGCGCCGCGTGATGTTATTGAACTGCCTATAGACGATGAACTGGACGTGTGCGGCTGGGAGTGGCGTAAAGCGTTGGGTCTGCTGAAAGGGGCTAACCCGACGCTTATCGAGTGGCTGGATTCGCCGGTGGTTTATCAGCAGGATGACGCGACGGTGTCTGCGTTGAAAGCGCTGGTGCCAAAATGGTTTTCGCCTGTGCGTGCCCGCTGGCACTATTATTCGATGGCGCGAAAAAACTTCCGTGGCTATCTGCAAGGCAATGAAGTGCGACTAAAAAAATACTTCTACGTGCTGCGTCCGTTGCTGGCCGTGCGTTGGGTTGAAGCGGGAAAAGGCGTGCCACCCATGCGCTTTGCCGAACTGTTGGCGGGGAGCGAGCTGGATGCGCCGCTGCGTCAGGAGATAGACGACCTGCTGGAACGCAAACAGCGGGCAGGGGAAGCGGAATATGGACTGCGTCGCCCACTGCTGCATGCGTTTATCCGCGAGGAGCTGGCGCGAGGCGAAACGCCACCGGTGTTACCGGATAGCCGGGAAGGCGATGTCAGGGAACTGGACCGACTGTTATATGAGACAGTGATGTCATGACAGTGTTGCCCGATGGTATTGCCGCTTATCGGGCCTACGAATTCCCCGTAGGCCCGATAAGGCGTTTCGCCGCATCCGCTATCCGGCTGGTATTACTCAAACAAATTATGATGCAGTTTCTGTACGACCTGCTCGGCTTCGCTGCCCGGCACCAGGAAGCACAGATTATGGCTGGATGCGCCGTAGCAAATCATGCGGATGTTGAACGGTTCCAGCACGCCGAACACCTCTTTTCCCACGCCGCAGGCTTTAGACAGGTCGTTCCCGATCAGGGCGACCAATGCCAGACCTTCTTCGACCTCGACCCGGCACAGCGCAGACAGCTCCATCAGCAGGGATTGCGTGAGCAGCGTATCGCCGGTGGACGTTGAACCGGTGGTATCCAGCGTCAGTGCGACGCTGACTTCTGAGGTTGTTATCAAATCCACCGAGATATTGTGGCGCGCCAGGATGCCGAACACCTCCGCTAAAAACCCGCGAGAATGCAGCATATTCAGGCTATGCAGCGTCAGCAGCGTTTGCTTGCGACGCAGCGCCAGGGCACGAAATAGCGGTGGATTCTCGGTTTTATTACACACCAGCGTGCCACCCGCTTTGGGGTCTTTGCTGGAGCCGACAAACACCGGAATATCGCTACGCACGGCAGGGAGCAGCGTCGCCGGGTGCAGGACTTTTGCGCCGAAGGTCGCCAGTTCTGCGGCCTCTTCAAAGGCAATTTCATCAATGCGTTTTGCGGCTGGCACCACGCGCGGGTCGGTCGTGTAAATGCCCGGTACATCGGTCCAGATATCGACGCGTGCGGCGTGCAGGGCTTCTGCCAGCAAGGCGGCGGTATAGTCGCTGCCGCCGCGCCCCAGCGTGGTAGTGCGGCCTTTGCTTTCGCTGCCGATAAAGCCCTGGGTTACCACCAGACCTTCTTCAAGGCGCGGTGCCAGCTGCAGCGTGGCCAGTTCAGACAGCGCCACGACATCTGGTTCTGCGCGACCAAAACGATCGTTGGTACGCATCACTTTACGCACGTCAAACCACTGCGCCTGAACATTACGCTCGCGCAGGATTTCGACAAACAGCAGGGTGGACATCAGTTCACCGTGGCTGACCAGTTCGTCAGTCAGCGCGGTTGAGGTCGCCAGCGAAGCCGCTTCCGCCAGCGTGGTGATATTTTCCAGCAGACGTTCGATCTCTTCGCGGATCACGTTTGGATAACGCAAACGCTCCAGAATATCGAACTGGATCTGACGAATAGCGTCGAGTTTCTCGAAGCGTTCAGTTGCCTCCAGCCCTTCAGCCAAAGCGACCAGCAGGTTAGTAATACCCGCTGAAGCGGAAAGCACCACTAAACGGACGTTAGCATCGGAAAGCACCACATCAGCGCTGCGGTTCATGGCGTCGAAATCCGCGACGCTGGTACCGCCAAACTTGGAGACAACTACATCAGTCATAACTACCTCGTGTCAGGGAATGAATAGAGCGACCATGGCACAAAGGCAGAACGGAAACCGGTGCAGGCGCAAATACCGTATTTATAAATAAAAGGTGTGAGGGATACTGTCAATGCTGGGATTATGCGGATTTTTCATGCTGCTGTAGCCCTGAGTAACCGAGCTTATAATTACCCCTGTTTGATGGACGCCAGGACAACGGCACTAAAACAATCACACTTTTCTGTGACTGGCGTTACAATCGATCTCAGTCACAATTCTCAAAATCAGAAGAGTATTGCTAATGAAAAACATCAATCCAACGCAGACCTCAGCCTGGCAGGCACTACAAAAACACTTTGAAGAGATGAAAGACGTTACGATCGCGGACTTGTTCGCGAAAGATAGCGATCGTTTCGCCAAGTTTTCCGCAACGTTTGACGATTTGATGCTGGTGGATTTTTCCAAAAACCGCATCACCGAAGAAACGCTGGCGAAACTGCAGGACCTGGCAAAAGAGACCGACCTGAGCGGTGCTATCAAGTCCATGTTCTCCGGTGAGAAGATCAACCGTACGGAAGATCGTGCAGTGCTGCATGTGGCGCTGCGCAACCGTAGCAATACTCCGATCATCGTGGACGGCAAAGATGTGATGCCGGAAGTGAATGCGGTGCTGGAGAAGATGAAATCCTTCTCTGAAGCGATTATCTCCGGCAGCTGGAAAGGCTACACCGGCAAAGCGATTACGGATGTGGTGAACATCGGTATCGGTGGCTCCGACCTCGGTCCGTTCATGGTGACCGAAGCGCTGCGTCCGTACAAAAATCACCTGAATATGCACTTTGTGTCTAACGTCGATGGTACACACATCGCCGAAGTACTGAAGAAAGTGAACCCGGAAACCACGCTGTTCCTGGTCGCCTCTAAAACCTTCACCACCCAGGAAACCATGACCAACGCCCATAGCGCGCGCGACTGGTTCCTGGCGACCGCCGGTGATGAAAAACACGTGGCGAAACACTTCGCGGCGCTGTCCACCAATGCGAAAGCAGTCGGTGAGTTCGGTATCGATACGGCCAACATGTTCGAGTTCTGGGACTGGGTTGGCGGTCGTTATTCCCTGTGGTCAGCGATTGGTCTGTCGATCATCCTGTCCGTGGGCTACGACAACTTCGTTGAACTGCTGTCCGGCGCGCACGCCATGGATAAACATTTCTCCACCACCCCAGCGGAGAAAAACCTGCCGGTACTGCTGGCGCTGATCGGTATCTGGTACAACAACTTCTATGGTGCCGAAACCGAAGCCATCCTGCCGTACGACCAGTATATGCACCGCTTTGCGGCCTACTTCCAGCAGGGCAACATGGAATCCAACGGTAAATACGTTGACCGTAACGGCAATGCGGTGGATTACCAGACTGGCCCAATCATCTGGGGTGAGCCGGGGACCAACGGTCAGCATGCGTTCTATCAGTTGATCCACCAGGGGACCAAAATGGTGCCGTGCGATTTCATCGCTCCGGCTATCACGCATAACCCGCTGTCTGACCACCATCCGAAGCTGCTGTCTAACTTCTTCGCCCAGACCGAAGCGCTGGCGTTTGGCAAGTCTCGTGAAGTGGTTGAACAAGAATACCGCGACCAGGGTAAAGATCCGGCGACGCTGGACCACGTTGTGCCGTTCAAAGTGTTCGAAGGCAACCGTCCTACGAACTCTATCCTGCTGCGCGAAATCACTCCGTACAGCCTGGGTGCGCTGATTGCGCTGTATGAGCATAAAATCTTTACTCAGGGCGTTATCCTGAACATCTTCACCTTCGACCAGTGGGGCGTAGAGCTGGGCAAACAGCTGGCGAACCGCATTCTGCCTGAGTTGAACGATGATCAAGAGATTAACAGCCATGATTGCTCGACCAACGGTTTGATTAACCGTTATAAGTCCTGGCGTTAATCAGCTTCTTCCTTCGAACCGCAGCGGTGTTGGCTGCGTTCGTTAACCCCGGTCACATAGTAATCTATGCTCCCGGGGATTAACGATCTTGCCGCCTTGCTGCAATTCGAATGAATTTGCTGATTACTTATAAAAAAAGCCGATATTATTATCGGCTTTTTTTTATAAGATAATTCATCTTGTCTTCTTCGTGACATGAAATTGAATTGAGCTTAATCCTAAAATAATATTATCACGTTATATTTAACGCCGTGATTTTCAGATTTTACGGATGTTGCATTATTTATGTATTTATTACATATGATTGATTTGTATTGATTTAAATATTTTAAATAATATTTATTCCCACTTTTTTCTAATTATCTTAAATTCCTGCGCGGCGTAATTTACACACTTTCGGTTGTGTATACTCGATCTCGCCCGAAATTCTTTTGGGTAAATCTCCATTCATACCATGAAGGGATATTGTGATGAAAAAAGTACTGTATGGCCTGTTGGCTATATCTGCGCTTGCGACGACCTCTGTCTATGCTGCCCCTGTTCAGGTGGGAGAGGCGGCAGGGTCGGCAGCCGCGTCGGTTTCGGCAGGAAGTTCCTCCGCAACCAGCGTGAGCACCGTAAGCTCCGCGGTGGGGGTCGCCCTGGCGGCAACCGGCGGTGGCGATGGTTCGAATACCGGAACCACCACCACCACGACCACCAGTACCCAGTAATACCGGTACGTAGCCCCTAAATAATTCGCGATGCAGGAAGGCGGCAAGTGAGTGAGTCCCCGGGAGCATAGATAGCTATGTGACCGGGGTGAGTGAACGTAGCTAACGCATCTGCAACGTGAAGAATGACGGGGATTAATTCTAACCACACTTCGGTGTGGTTATTTTGCCCCTCTGGAGAAGCGTCTTGAAGCGACCCGCGCTCATATTGGTTTGTCTGTTATTACAGGCGTGTTCAGCTACCACCGAAGGGCTGGGTCATTCGCTGTGGCAAAGCGTGTTGGGTACTCCCGGCGTACAGATGACGGATGATGATATCCACAACATGCCTTACGCCAGCCAGTACATGCAGCTTAACGGCGGTCCGCAGCTGTTTGTGGTGCTCGCTTTCGCTGAAAACGGGCAGCAGAAATGGGTCACCCAGGACCAGGCCATGCTCGTGACGCAACACGGGCGTCTGGTGAAAACGCTGCTGGGCGGAGACAACCTGATCGCGGTGAATAATCTGGCGGCGGACCCGCTTATCAAACCAAACCAGATTGTTGATGGCGTCACCTGGACCCGCACGATGGGCTGGACCGAGCATAAGCAGGTGCGCTACGCCACCGCCCGTTCGGTCTTCAGATGGGATGGCACTGACAGCATTCGGGTTGCCAGTGAAGACACTCCGGTACGCGTACTGGATGAAGAAGTCACCACCGATCGGACTCGCTGGCATAACCGTTACTGGATCGACAGTGACGGGATGATTCGCCAGTCAGTGCAGTATCTGGGTGCGAATTATTTCCCGGTGAAGACCACGCTGATCAAGGCGGCAAAATCATGATGAAACGAATGATTACCGCGCTGACGTTTAGCCTTTGTGCGGCATCTGTTTTTGCCGCAGGAACGGTAAAAGTGATCACCTCAGGCAGTGCAGAACCGAAAACGCTGACCGGCGCGGAACATCTTATCGATCTGGTGGGTCAACCCACGCTGGCGAATAGCTGGTGGCCCGCGGCGGTGATCGGGGAAGAGCTGGCGACGGTTACCGCGCAGCGCCAGCAACAGGCGCTGTTGGGACGGCTGGCGGCGCTGAGTGCAGAAGAAGGCGGCGACGATGCAGCCGCTATCAACACGCTACGCCAGCAAATTCAGACCCTGAAGGTAACCGGCAGACAGCGGGTGAATCTCGACCCGGACGCGGTGCGGGTGAGTGAACGGGGGAATCCGCCGTTGCAAGGCAACTACACGCTGTGGGTTGGGCCTCAGCCAACGGAAATCACCCTGTTTGGCGCGATCAATCATCCGGGTAAACAGCCGTTTATGCCAGGGCGTGATATCGCCAGCTATCTCGCCGGACAAAGCCTGCTGAGTGGTGCAGATCGCAGCTATGCGTGGGTGGTCTATCCCGATGGACGCACGCAAAAAGTACCGGTCGCTTACTGGAATAAACGTCACGTTGAGCCGATGCCCGGCAGCATCATTTTTGTTGGGCTGTCTGACTCTGTCTGGAGCCGCGCCCCGGATCAAATCAATGCCGACATTCTTCGCACTCTGACCCAGCGGATACCTGAATAATGAGAAAAACTTATCTGCTCAGCCTGCTGGCGCTGGGTATCAGCACGGCCTGCCACGGTGAAACGTACCCTGCGCCGATTGGGCCTTCCCAGTCTGACTTTGGCGGCGTGGGGCTGCTGCAAACGCCAACCGCGCGGATGGCGCGTGAAGGGGAAATGAGCCTCAACTACCGCGATAACGATCAGTACCGCTACTACTCCGCGTCGGTGCAGTTGTTCCCGTGGCTGGAAACGACCTTACGCTATACCGATGTGCGCACCAAAAAATACAGTAGCGTGGAGTCATTTTCAGGCGATCAGACGTATAAAGACAAAGCGTTCGATCTCAAATTGCGATTGTGGGAAGAGAGCTACTGGATGCCGCAGGTCGCGGTTGGCGCACGGGATATCGGCGGAACCGGTCTGTTTGATGCGGAATACATCGTGGCCAACAAAGCCTGGGGGCCGTTTGATTTCTCGCTTGGTCTTGGCTGGGGATATCTTGGTACCAGCGGCAATGTGAGTAATCCGCTGTGCTCGTACAGCGATAAATTCTGTTATCGCGATAACAGCTATAAACAGGCGGGCTCCATTGACGGTAGCCAGATGTTCCACGGCCCAGCGTCACTGTTTGGCGGCGTGGAATACCAGACACCCTGGCAGCCGCTGCGCCTGAAGCTGGAATATGAGGGTAACAACTACCAGCAGGATTTTGCCGGTAAGCTGGATCAGAAGAGCAAGTTTAACGTCGGCGCCATTTACCGCGTCACCGATTGGGCCGACGTTAACCTCAGCTACGAGCGCGGTGATACCTTTATGTTCGGCGTCACGCTACGCACGAACTTCAACGATCTGCGACCAACGTATAACGACAACGCGCGACCGCAATATCAGCCCCAGCCGCAGGATGCCATCCTGCAACATTCGGTGGTGGCAAATCAGCTCACGCTACTGAAATACAACGCCGGGCTGGCGGATCCGAAACTCCAGGTGCAGGGCGATACGCTGTACGTGACCGGCGAACAGGTGAAATACCGTGACTCGCGGGAAGGGATCGAACGGGCAAATCGGATCGTAATGAACTCCCTCCCTGAGGGGATCCGTACGATCCGTATTACGGAAAATCGCCTGAATTTACCGCAAGTCACCACCGAAACAGATGTTGCGAGTCTGCAGGATCATCTGCAAGGCGAGCCGCTGGGCCATGAAACACCGCTGGCGCAAAAGCGCGTGGAGCCCGTGGTGCCGCAGACCACCGAGCAGGGCTGGTATATCGATAAATCACGCTTTGATTTTCACATTGATCCGGTACTCAACCAATCCGTGGGCGGCCCGGAAAACTTCTATATGTATCAGCTGGGTGTCATGGGAACGGCAGATCTGTGGGTGACAGACCATCTGCTCACGACCGGCAGTCTGTTTGCTAACCTGGCCAATAACTACGACAAGTTTAACTATACCAATCCGCCCAGTGATTCACATTTGCCGCGGGTCCGTACTCACGTCCGTGACTACGTGCAGAACGATGTGTATGTGAATAACCTGCAGGCCAACTACTTCCAGTCACTCGGCAACGGGTTTTACGGACAAGTGTACGGTGGCTATCTGGAAACCATGTTTGGCGGCGCAGGGGCTGAAGTGCTGTACCGTCCACTGGACAGCAATTGGGCGTTTGGCGTTGACGCCAACTATGTGAAGCAGCGTGACTGGCGTAGTGCGCAGGACATGATGAAATTCACCGACTACAGCGTGAAGACCGGACATCTGACGGCGTACTGGAACCCGTCGTTCGCCCAGGATGTACTGGTAAAAGCCAGCGTGGGGCAGTACCTGGCGGGCGATAAAGGCGGGACCCTTGAAATCGCCAAACGCTTCGACAGCGGCGTGGTGGTCGGCGGTTATGCAACCCTCACCGATGCATCACCGGATGAGTATGGGGAAGGGGATTTCACCAAAGGCGTGTATGTCTCCGTGCCGCTGGATCTCTTCTCTTCGGGTCCAACCCGCAGCCGTGCAGCAATTGGCTGGACGCCGTTGACGCGCGACGGTGGTCAGCAGCTTGGGCGTAAGTTTGGTTTGTACGATATGACCAGTGACAGGAGTGAGAACTTCCGTTGATGTGAATGTTGATCGCCCGGTGACGCCACGCTTACCGGGCCTACGGTAGGCCGGATAAGGCAAAGCCGCCATCCGGCAAGAACCGTTGTGTGAACAAAACATAAACAAAAAATGTAGATCTCCGTCACATTTTTGCGTTATACAGGAACTTCGCCATTGAGCAAAAGGGGCTGCTATGACGCCGATATCTCGTCCGCGCGTGGAGTTTATCTCCACGATGTTACAGACTGTGTTGAATCTTGGGCTACTGAGTCTGGGGCTGATTCTGGTGGTATTCCTCGGCAAAGAGACGCTGCATCTGGCGGATGTGCTGTTCGCGCCGGAACAAACCAGCAAATACGAGCTGGTGGAAGGGCTGGTGGTTTACTTCCTCTACTTTGAATTTATCGCGCTGATTGTGAAGTACTTTCAGTCAGGTTTTCACTTTCCGCTGCGCTACTTTGTTTATATCGGGATCACGGCGATTGTGCGGTTGATCATCGTCGATCATAAAGCTCCCATGGACGTGTTGATCTATTCCGCGGCGATCCTGCTGCTGGTGATCACGCTGTGGCTGTGTAATTCCAAACGGTTGAAGCGTGAGTAAAAAATAACACGCCGCATTGGGCTGCGGCGTGTTGTTTACGTTGATTACTGCGCAGACGCGGGCTGCGTTTTCTCTGCTGCGGGTTCCCACAGCTCTTCGAGTTCTTCCAGCGTTTTGCCTTTGGTTTCCGGTACGAACTTCCACATAAACAGCGCCGCCAGAATGCCCATGCAACCGTAAATCCAGTAGGAGAAACCGTTGTGGAAATGGGCAACCAGCCACGAATTTTTGTCCATCATCGGGAAGGTCCAGGAGACAAAGTAGTTCGCCAGCCACTGGGCGGCCACCGCAATGGCGAGCGCTTTGCCACGGATCGCGTTGGGGAAAATCTCAGCCAGCAGTACCCAGCACACCGGGCCCCAGGACATGGCGAATGCCGCAACATAAAACAGCATCGACAGCAGTGCCACCAGACCAGAAGCCTGGGTATAAAACGCAGTACCGAGGCTGAACATGCCGATGGCCATACCCAGTGCGCCAATAATTTGCAGCGGTTTGCGGCCAAATTTATCGACCGTCATGATCGCCAGCACGGTGAAGCTCAGGTTGATTACGCCCACGATGATGGTCTGCAACAGCGCGACGTCGGTGCTGGCGCCCAGGGTTTTAAAAACTTCCGGCGCGTAGTAGAGCACAACGTTGATGCCGACGAACTGCTGGAAGATGGACAGCATGACGCCGATGACGATGACCGCAGTGCCAAACATCAGCAGACGCCCGCCTGTTTTGCGACCGTGCTCCAGTGACTGATTGATCTCCTGCATCGCCTGGGTAGCAAGATTGCTGCCCATAATTTTGCGCAGAATACCTTCCGCCTGCTCGTGTCTGCCGCGCGCCATCAGCCAGCGTGGGCTTTCCGGTACGGTATACAACAGTATTAAAAACAGCAGGGCGGGAATGCTTTCAGAGGCAAACATATAACGCCAGCCATCGGTATTCAGCCAGCTGGCGTCGCCGGAACGGGCAATAAAATAGTTTACGCAGTAGACCATCAGTTGCCCGAAAATAATCGCGAACTGGTTAAAGGAAACCAGTTTTCCACGAATATGTGCCGGGGCCAGTTCTGCGATATACATCGGTGAGAGCATGGAGGCTAACCCGACGCCGATACCACCAATAATGCGATAAATAACAAATTCGGGGACGTATCCGGCTAAATAAACAGGAACAGCATTATCCGGATTAATGGCGGTAAATCCTAATTCCGGCCATGCGGAACCGATGCCGGAAATAAAGAACAGGATCGCGGCGATTTTGAGTGAATCGCGACGCCCAAAGCGGTTACTGCAATAGCCCCCCAGTGCACCACCAATGATACAGCCAATCAACGCGCTGGCGACACAAAAGCCTAGCAGTGAGTTTGCGGCGGATTCGCTCAGATGTTGTGGGGCGACAAAAACCGTATTTAAGGACTCGACGGTACCGGAGATGACGGCGGTGTCGTAGCCGAATAACAGTCCTCCTAATGTGGCAACTAATGTAATCGAAAAAATATAACTGGAATTATATTGGGTATTCATTCAGACCTGCCTTAGAAGATACAGCTCTTTTTATCAGTGTTGTGATGGTGGATTTAACAGGCAGGTATGACAATTATCATTTTTTACATTGCAATTACGTTTTGTCTTTTCTGTGATCTTCACTCTGTTTAATTAATGTCCGCTCAGGCGAGAAATAAAATTGCAGTGATGGCGAGCACGAAAGAAAATAATCGTAACAGCAATGCAAAATTACATAAAAAAAGGGCGCTCCGTAGAGCGCCGAAAAACAGTCACAGGTTGGGATAACATAAGTTGAGGGTTGCAGTGGCATGCCCGTTGCCGGGCGGGTACATCGATGAAACTTAGCCTTTCACACCGCCTGCCGTCAGGCCGTTAACCAGCCAGCGCTGGGCCAGCAGGAACACCAGGGTGATCGGAATAGCAGAAAGCACGGCTGCAGCGGCAAAGTCGCCCCACAAATAGTTCTGTGGATTGAGATACTGCTGCATACCGACTGCCAGGGTATAGCTGTTCACATCACGCAACAACAGTGAGGCGACCGGGACTTCGGTAATTGCGGCGATGAACGACAGAATGAACACCACCGCCAGAATCGGCACCGACAACGGCAACAGCACCAGGCGGAATGCCTGCCACGGCGTTGCGCCATCCAGCGCGGCCGCTTCTTCCAGTGAACCGTCGATGGTTTCGAAATACCCCTTGATTGTCCAGACGTGCAGCGCAATGCCGCCAAGGTAGGCGAAGATCACGCCACCGTGGGTGTTCAGACCGATAAACGGAATGTACTGGCCCAGACGGTCAAACAAGGCATATAACGCCACCAGCGACAGTACCGCCGGGAACATCTGGAAAATCAGCATGCCTTTCAGCAACGTGGCTTTACCTGGGAAGCGCATGCGGGCGAAGGCGTAAGCACAGGTGGTGGAGAGGGTCACGATACCGATCGCGGTAATGGTGGCCACTTTCACCGAGTTCCACAGCCACAGCAGCACCGGGAACGGAGGCGGCGTCACGCGGCCATCCGCGTGCTCAACGCTAAAGCCCAGCGCCAGTTTCCAGTGCTCCCAGGAGATATTTTCCGGGATCAGACTGCCGGTGGCGAAGTTACCTTCGCGTAGCGAGATGGCAATGACCATCAGCAGCGGGAACATAATCGCCGCAATGAAAATCAGTAGCAGCAGGTGCGTGGTGAAGAGACGCAGTTTCTGAGATTTGGGTTGTACCATAGCCATGATCGTTGTCTCCCTTAATCAAACTTCATACGTGTGGCTTTCAGGTTCACAATGGCCAGCGCACCGACCAGCAGGAAGATCAGGGTGGCTATCGCCGCCGCCAGACCGAAGTCCTGACCGCCGCCGCCTTCAAAGGCGATACGGTAGGTGTAACTGACGAGCAGGTCGGTATAACCGGCTGGCGTGGTGGTACCGAGTCGGTCTGGGCCACCGTTGGTCAACAGCTGAATCAGCACGAAGTTGTTAAAGTTAAAGGCGAAGCTGGCGATCATCAGCGGCGTCAGCGGCTTGATCAGCAACGGCAGCGTAATCTTAAAGAAGTTCTGGAATGGGCCAGCGCCATCCATTGCCGAGGCTTCATACAGATCGTCGGGAATCGCCTTCAGCAGCCCCATGCACAGGATCATCATGTACGGATAGCCCAGCCAGGTGTTGACGATGATAATCATCGAACGCGCGGTGGTTGGGTCGCTGAACCAGGCCGGCTTGATGCCGAACAGCGCGCTCAACATCATGTTGATTTCACCGAAGCTCTGGTTAAATAACCCCTTGAAAATCAGTATCGAGATAAACGACGGCACGGCGTAAGGCAGAATCAGCAGCACGCGATAAATCGCTTTGCCTTTCAGCGATTCCCATTGCACCAGACAGGCCAGAATCATACCGACGGCAACGGTCAGGATGACGGTGAGCACTGAGAAGACGACGGTCCAGATAAAGATCGCGAAGAACGGTTTCTGAATGCCTTCATCGGTAAAGACGCGGGTGAAGTTATCCCAGCCGATGGCGACGGTATAGCCTGGGCTGAGTTTCTCTGTACCCCAGCTACCGTCTAGCGCGAGTGACTGGTAGTAACCAATATCGTTATTGGCACGGTATTTTATGCCGCTCTGATTGTTGGTGAGCGTGCCGTCATCAGCAAGCGTATACAGCGGCTGCGTACCGGAGAACTGGCGCAGCGAGCTCATAATCACCTTGCTGTCATCCGGCAGCACGGCGGTCAGTTGGGTCAGCGCCTGGCGGTTTTGCGTGATGATACGCAGCGTGGCACGTTCACCTGCTGGCAGCGCTTCGGCTTCTTTCAGTTGTAGTTTCTGCTCGCCGCCAAATTTAAAGGCGTCGGAGACATAATTTTTACCTGTTTCACCGTCGGTGAGGGCCAGTTGCCACTCCGTACCCGCCGGATACAGACCAAAGTTGTAGGTTTTACCCGCCTGATAAGAACGGTCCATCAGGACTTCCTGGGCGCGTTCAAAGGTCAGTTGGTTGGTACTGCTGTAGTTGGTAAAGGCAATTGCAATGGTGCAAATGAGTGGGAACAGAACAAATAACCCCATACCAGCCACGCCAGGATAGACATAGCGCCAGGCATAGGCTTTACGGTTGGCGAAAATATACAGGCCAGCAGAGCTTAAAATAAGCGTCATGATGGCAAACAGGTACTCCCCCTGAGCGTACATCAAAACAACAAGGTAGCCCACCAGCAGACCCAGCAGACCCATCACTGACCATTTCAGCGTGTCGCTTTGCCACCAGTATTTCTTTTTAATGACATCCATGGGGATCTTCCTCTACAACTTTGAACATCTGTCGGCAAAAATGCCTGATGGCGCTGCGCTTATCAGGCCTACAGTGATTTGTAGGCCGGATAAGGCATTCATGCCGCCATCCGGCACGTGCGCTACAGCATTACTTGGTGATACGACCTTGTGCATCTTTCAGCGCAGCATCAACGGTTTGACGACCGCTGGCGGCGTTGATCACTGCGGTACGAACGGCATACCAGAATGCAGACATCTGCGGGATGTTCGGCATGATTTCGCCTTTCTCGGCGTTACCCATGGTGGCCGCGATACGTGGATCTTTCGCTAACTCTTCCTGGAAGGATTTCAGCGCGACGGCACCCAGCGGTTTGTCCTTGTTCACTTCATCCAGACCCTGATCGGTCAGCAGGTAGTTTTCGAGGAACTCTTTCGCCAGTTCTTTGTTCGGGCTGGCGGCGTTAATACCGGCGCTCAGTACGCCGACAAACGGTTTAGACGCTTTGCCTTTGAAGGTTGGCAGCAGCGTTACGCCGTAGTTCACCTTGCTCTTATCGATGTTCGACCAGGCCCACGGACCGTTGATGGTCATCGCGGTATCGCCTTTGTTAAAGGCCGCTTCAGCGATGGAGTAGTCGGTATCCGCGTTCATGTGTTTGTTCTTAATCAGGTCAACCAGGAAGGTCAGACCCGCTTTCGCGCCAGCGTTATCCACGCCCACGTCTTTGACGTCGTATTTGCCGTTTTCAAACTTGAACGCGTACCCGCCGTCGGCAGCAATCAGCGGCCAGGTGAAGTACGGTTCTTGCAGGTTGAACATCAGGGCAGATTTGCCTTTCGCCTTCAGCTCTTTATCCAGCGCAGGAATTTCTTCCCAGGTTTTCGGTGGGTTTGGCACGAGGTCTTTGTTGTAAATCAGCGACAGTGCTTCAACGGCGATCGGGTAGGCGATCAGCTTACCGTTGTAACGTACGGCATCCCAGGTGAACGGGAACAGTTTGTCCTGGAACGCTTTGTCTGGCGTAACTTCAGCCAACAGACCCGATTGCGCGTAGCCGCCAAAACGGTCATGTGCCCAGAAGATGATGTCCGGGCCGTCACCGGTCGCGGCAACCTGCGGGAATTTTTCTTCCAGCTTATCCGGATGTTCAATGGTGACTTTGATGCCGGTGTCTTTCTCGAATTTTTTACCCACTTCAGCGAGGCCGTTATAGCCTTTGTCGCCGTTGATCCAGATAACCAGTTTGCCCTCTTCAATCTTGGCGAGAGCCGAGGCGGAAAACATCATCGTCGTCAATGCAGACAATGCGAGGATGCGTGCGCCGGTTTTGATTTTCATATTCCCCATCCTTTTTGGTGATGTGCGCTTGGATACACAGAGGTGGCTTAACGGTGTCTAGTTTCTTTATACGACAACCTCTTTCCATCCTCCTTACCCCTACGCCCCACCCCTTCTTTATGTGATCTGTGTTACAGAAATGTGAGTAATGCGTGCTGGCGCACATAAAAACCCACTGATTTTTGCGGGCAACATCACGAAATTCCTTGGCGGCGTACGGCCCGGGTCTCAGACGCGACTCTCTCATCCTCCCGCCTCCTCCCCCATAAAAAAGCTGGGGGGTGGAGGATTCACGCTCCTAATGGATAACGCATAGTCAGCCCATGATGAATGTTGCTGTCGATGACAGGTTGTAACGAAGGGAGAAGGGCATGGCGAGCGTACAGCTGCGAAACTGGCCCTCAAGAACATC
>OJJJ01000161.1_pt1 | contig 42483 bp, 37 predicted proteins | sample 1596311 | NCBI WGS metagenome assembly OJJJ01 (sample SAMEA4350140, study PRJEB24818) | metagenome | biome: human; feature: gut; material: faeces | place: Denmark | collected 2013-09 | reverse complement strand
GTAGGGTTTTCGCTGTCTTTCCCTTCAAGCCGCTCGTTCAGTTCGACCGTTGCTTTGAAGAGCAGGAACAACCCGCCAAAAAGCATAATCAGGTCGCGGGCGCTAAAGCTGAGGCCATGAACGGCGAACAGCGGTTTGGTGAGGGTGACCAGCCAGGAGATTGAGGCCAGCAGCAGCAAACGCATCACCATCGCCAGTAATAAGCCCGTGACGCGCGCGCGGTCGCGCTGTGAAGGGGGCAGCTTTTCGGCGAGGATGGCGATAAAGACCAGATTATCGATACCGAGCACTAATTCGATGACGACCAGCGTGACCAGTCCGGCCCAGATTGATGGATCGGCAATCCATTCCATAGTAATAGCAATACCTTCTGTTATATGACTAATGTCACACTTCGATCATGGATAAAGCTGGCGGAAATTGCAATGCCGGGGTGAGATTTCTCTTAATAGATCCTGAAAAAAAGAGAGCATACTTTTGACGGTGTAAATAAGGTTAAGAGAAGGATTTAAATATTAATGGCAATATTTAGGATATATCGCAGTAAGTGGTTTTAATACCCATTTTGTCAATATAAAGAAAATCCTAAAACTTTAAAAATTTGCTCTTAATATTATTCTTAAAAACCGCGGTTCGGATGGTTGTCTCCTTGCCTGCTATTAGGTTAGCTGCAACAATTCTTCCAGCATCAAATGTTAAATATCCTTGTTGCTATTTTTGTCTCGGTCTTTAGTGACGGTAATTCATTATCAGTCAGGTATAAGAACTGGCTGATATATTTTCCAGAAGACCTTATCCAAGAGGGTGTATATCCATAACACATTGTTTAGTCAGTGGATTGGTAACTGAAAGCCAAGGGCGGTAGCGTGCCTGAAAGCGTGTGAATCAGCCTCGATTATTCTGTCAATAGCCAATGGATGAATAAGCCTTTTTTTAGGACTGATGCCAGTTATATTTCTATTTGGTTAACTGCATCCTGAATGCTAAAACGACCCGCGCTTATTTAATTGCACAGGATAATTACTCTGCCAAAGTGATAAATAATCAATGATGAAATCCAAAATGAAATTGATGCCATTATTGGTGTCTGTGACCTTGATGAGTGGTTGCACGGTCTTTCCCGGCAGCAATATGTCAACAATGGGCAAGGATGTGATCAAACAACAGGATGCTGATTTCGATCTCGACAAAATGGTGAATGTGTATCCATTGACGCCGCGTCTGGTCGAACAATTACGCCCGCGTCCGAATGTTGCCCAGCCGAATATGTCGCTGGACCAGGAAATTGCCTCTTACCAGTACCGTGTGGGGCCTGGAGACGTTATCAACGTCACCGTCTGGGATCACCCTGAACTGACCACACCTGCGGGCCAGTACCGTAGCTCAAGCGACACCGGTAACTGGGTGCAGTCTGACGGAACCATGTTCTATCCGTACATTGGCAAAGTGCATGTTGCAGGCAAAACGCTTGCCGAGATCCGTAGTGATATTACCGGCCGCTTAGCGCAGTACATCGCTGACCCGCAGGTGGACGTTAATATCGCCGCATTCCGCTCACAGAAAGCCTATATCTCCGGCCAGGTGAACAAATCTGGTCAGCAGGCCATCACCAACGTACCGCTGACTGTTCTGGATGCCATCAACGCCGCCGGCGGTTTAACCGATGGTGCCGACTGGCGCAACGTCGTTCTGACCCACGAAGGCAGAGAGCAACGAATCTCGCTGCAGGCGCTGATGCAAAACGGCGATCTGACCCAGAACCGTCTGCTCTATCCGGGCGACATCCTGTATGTACCGCGCAACGACGATCTGAAAGTGTTCGTGATGGGTGAAGTGAAGAAACAGAGCACCCTCAAGATGGACTTCAGCGGCATGACGCTGACCGAAGCGCTGGGTAACGCGGAAGGCATCGATCTGACCTCCTCGAACGCCAGCGGTATCTTCGTGATCCGTCCGCTGAAAGGCGAAGGCGCGAAAGGCAAGATTGCCAACATCTACCAGCTGGATATGTCCGATGCGACGTCGCTGGTCATGGCAACGGAGTTCCGTCTCCAGCCATACGATGTGGTCTATGTTACTACCGCGCCGGTTGCCCGCTGGAACCGTCTGATCAACCAGTTGCTGCCAACCATCAGTGGCGTTCGCTACATGACGGATACGGCGCGCGACATTCATACCTGGTAATCCGCGATGTTTAACAAAATTCTGGTGGTATGCGTGGGGAACATTTGCCGTTCCCCGACGGCTGAACGGCTGCTGAAAAATTATCAGCCTGCGTTAACGGTTGACTCCGCAGGGCTTGGCGCGCTGGTGGGCAAAGGTGCCGACGAGCGCGCGTCAAGCGTTGCAATGGAGCACAACATCTCCCTTGACGGGCACACGGCCCGTCAGGTCTCCGGCCGGATGTGCCGGGAATATGATCTGATCCTCGCGATGGAAAAACGCCACATTCACGCACTGTGCGATATCGCGCCGGAGATGCGCGGCAAGGTGATGCTGTTTGGTCACTGGGACAATGAACGCGAAATCCCCGATCCGTATCGCAAGAGCCGTGAGGCATTTGAGGCGGTTTACACCTTACTTGACCAGTCTGCCCGTCAGTGGGCGCAGGCACTGAAAGCTCAGCAGGGATAACAATGACAGAAAAAACAAGACCTTCTGCCGCCCCGACTTCGGGCAGTGATGAAATCGATATTGGTCGCCTGGTGGGCACCGTTGTAGAGGCGAAATGGTGGGTGCTGGGCATCACTGCCGTCTTTGCACTGGCGGCCGTGGTGTACACGCTCTTTGCAACGCCAATCTACAGCGCCGATGCGCTGGTGCAGATTGAGCAGAACACCGGTAATTCACTGGTGCAGGATATCGGTTCGGCGTTGGCGAATAAGCCGCCCGCATCGGAAGCGGAAATTCAGCTGATCCAGTCTCGCCTGGTGCTGGGTAAAACCGTTCACGATCTGGGGCTTGATATCGCCGTCACCAAAAATACCTTCCCGATATTTGGTGCAGGCTGGGATCGCCTGATGGGGCGCAGCAACGATACCGTTAAGGTGACAGACTTTGTGCTGCCGAAAGGCGGGGCTGAGCAGACCTTCACCCTGACCGTTCTTGGCCCGAAACAGTATCAGCTGACCAGCGACGCAGGTTTTAGTGCGCGCGGTGAGGTGGGGCAGATGCTGACGAAAGACGGTGTCAGCATGATGGTCAGCGCGATCCATGCCCAGGAAGGCGGTGAGTTTACGGTCACCAAATTCTCCACCCTGGGGATGATCAACAACCTGCAAAACAACCTGACCGTTACCGAAAATGGCAAGGACACCGGTGTCCTGAGCATGACTTTTACCGGTGAAGATAAGGACAAAATTCGCGACATTCTCAACAGTATCACCCGCAACTACCTTGAGCAGAACGTTGAGCGTAAGTCGGCGGAAGCGGCGAAAAGCCTGGCCTTCCTCGCCAGACAACTGCCGGAAGTGCGCTCGCGTCTGGATACCGCCGAGAACAAGCTGAATGCCTATCGTCAGGATAAAGATTCCGTCGACCTGCCGCTGGAGGCGAAATCGGTTCTCGACTCGATGGTCAACATTGACGCGCAACTGAACGAACTGACCTTTAAAGAAGCGGAGATCTCCAAGCTCTACACCAAACGCCACCCGGCCTACCGCACGCTGCTGGAAAAACGCCAGACGCTGGAGGAAGAGAAGGCGAGGCTGAACAACCGTGTGACCGCCATGCCGAAGACGCAGCAGGAAATTGTGCGCCTGACCCGCGATGTGGAATCTGGTCAGCAGGTTTATATGCAACTGCTGAACAAACAGCAGGAGCTGAAAATCACCGAAGCCAGCACCGTGGGCGATGTGCGTATCGTTGACCCGGCGATCACCCAGCCTGGCGTGCTGAAGCCGAAGAAAGCGCTGATTATTCTTGGCAGCATTATCCTCGGTCTGATGCTCTCCATCGTGGGTGTGCTGCTGCGCTCCCTGTTCAACCGCGGTATCGAAAGCCCGCAGGTACTGGAAGAGAACGGTATCAGCGTCTACGCCAGCATTCCGCTGTCGGAGTGGCAGAAATCGCGTGACAGCGTCAAAACGGTTAAAGGCGTTAAGCGTTACAAACAGAGCCAGCTGCTGGCCGTCGGCAACCCGACAGACCTCGCTATTGAAGCGGTGCGTAGCCTGCGCACCAGCCTTCACTTCGCCATGATGCAGGCCAAAAATAACGTCCTGATGATGACCGGTGTCAGCCCGTCAATTGGTAAGACCTTTGTCTGCGCCAACCTTGCGGCGGTCGTGAGCCAGACCAATAAACGCGTGCTGCTGATCGACTGTGATATGCGTAAGGGTTACACCCACGAGCTGCTGGGCACCAACAACGTCAATGGTCTCTCGGAAATCCTGCTTGGCAAAGGGGAGATCAGCGAAAGCGCGAAACCGACGTCGATCCCGAAATTTGACCTGATCCCACGCGGTCAGGTGCCGCCGAACCCGTCGGAACTGCTGATGAGCGAACGTTTCACCCAGTTGATTGAGTGGGCGAGTAAGCATTACGACCTGGTGCTGATCGATACGCCACCTATCCTGGCCGTCACTGACGCCGCCGTGGTAGGTCGCCACGCGGGCACTACCCTGATGGTGGCGCGCTACGCGGTGAACACGCTGAAGGAAGTGGAAACCAGCCTGAGCCGCTTTGAGCAAAACGGGATCGAGGTGAAAGGGGTCATTCTGAACTCTATCTTCCGTCGTGCGACCGGCTATCAGGATTACGGCTATTACGAGTACGAATATAAGTCTGACAGTCAATAATCGTGAGCTTTGGGGAAGACCATGACCACACAACGCCCTTTGATTTCTATCTATATGCCGACATGGAACCGTCAGCAGCTGGCGATCCGCGCGATTAAATCGGTATTACGTCAGGATTACGATAACTGGGAGCTGATCATCGTTGATGACTGTTCCTCCTCTTTCGAGCAACTGCAAAAATTCGTCGACGATCTCAACGACCCGCGGGTGGTGTATACGCACAACGCGATTAACTCCGGCGCGTGCGCGGTGCGTAATCAGGCGATTATGCAGGCGAAAGGGCAGTACCTGACCGGGATCGACGACGATGACGAATGGACGCCAAATCGTCTGTCGACCTTCCTGTCGCACAAGCATCAACTGGTCACGCACGCTTTCCTGTATGCCAACGACTATGTCTGCCAGGGCGAAGTGTACTCGCAGCCGGCGAGCCTGCCGTTGTACCCAAAGTCACCGTACTCGCGTCGCCTGTTTTACAAGCGCAACATCATTGGTAATCAGGTCTTTACCTGGGCCTGGCGCTTTAAAGAGTGCCTGTTCGATACCGAACTGAAGGCGGCGCAGGATTACGACATTTTCCTGCGCATGGTGGTGGAATACGGCGAACCGTGGAAAGTGGAAGAAGCCACGCAGATCCTGCACATCAACCACGGGGAGATGCAAATCACCTCCTCGCCGAAGAAGTTTTCGGGCTATTTCCACTTTTACCGTAAGCACAAGGACAAGTTCGACCGTGCCAGCCGTAAATATCAGCTCTTTACCCTCTATCAGATCCGCAACAAGCGCATGAACTGGCGCACGCTGCTGACGCTCTTCTCCGTGCGTAACGGCAAGCGTCTGGCTGATGGACTTCGGGGGAAATAATGTTTCTGGAAGATTGCCGCGCAAACAGCTGGAGCCTGCGCCCGTGCTGCATGGTTCTGGCGTACCGCATTGCGCACTTTTGCTCGGTGTGGCGTAAGAAAAACGTCCTGAACAATCTCTGGGCGGCACCGGTTCTGGTGCTGTACCGCATCATCACCGAATGCTTTTTCGGCTATGAAATTCAGGCTGCTGCCACCATTGGCCGCCGCTTTACCATTCACCACGGTTATGCGGTTGTCATCAACAAGTTCGTTGTCGCGGGTGATGATTTCACCATTCGCCATGCGGTGACCATCGGCAACCGTGGGCCGGACAGCCTGGCCTGCCCGGTGATCGGTAATAACGTCGAGCTGGGCGCTAACGTGGTGATGATTGGTGACATTACTGTGGGTAATAACGTCACCATCGGCGCAGGCAGCGTGGTGCTGGACAGCATCCCGGATAACGCGCTGGTGGTCGGGGAAAAAGCCCGCGTGAAGGTGATCAAATGAACATTCTGCAATTTAATGTGCGCCTCGCAGAGGGCGGGGCGGCAGGTGTTGCGCTGGATCTGCACCAGCGCGCGCTGCAAAAAGGGCTGCAGTCGCGCTTTGTCTACGGCTACGGCAAAGGCGGCAAGAAAAGCGTCAGCCATGATAATTATCCGCAGGTGCTCAAGCAGACGCCGCGTCTGACGTCGGTGGCAAATATTGCCCTGTTCCGCCTGTTTAACCGCGATCTGTTCGGTAATCTCAATAACCTCTACCGTACCGTGACCCGCACGTCCGGCCCGGTGGTGCTGCATTTTCACGTTCTGCACAGCTACTGGCTGAACCTGGAAGAGGTGGTAGCCTTTTGCGAGAAGGTGCAGGCGCACAAGCCGGACACCCGTTTTGTCTGGACGCTGCACGACCACTGGAGCGTCACCGGACGCTGTGCGTTTACGGACGGTTGTGAAGGCTGGAAGACTAACTGTCAGAAATGCCCGACCCTCACTAATTATCCGCCGGTTAAAGTGGACCGCGCGCACCAGCTGGTAGCCGGTAAACGCCAGCTGTTCCGCGATATGCTTTCGCTCGGCTGTACCTTTATCTCTCCCAGCCAGCATGTGGCAGATGCGTTCAACAGCCTGTACGGGGCAGGGCGCTGCAAAATCATCAATAACGGTATCGACGTGGCGACAGAAGAGATTCTGGCGGAACTGACCCCTGTAGCAGAAACCGCAGGCAAGCCGAAAATCGCCATTGTTGCGCACGATCTGCGCTACGACGGCAAAACTAACCAGCAGCTGGTGCGCGACATCATGGCGCTGGGCGATAAGATTGAGCTGCACACCTTCGGCAAATTTTCCCCGTTCGACGGGGCGAACGTGGTGAATCACGGCTTTGAAACCGACAAGCGCAAGCTGATGAGTGCCCTCAACGGGATGGATGCGCTGGTGTTCAGCTCGCGCGTGGACAACTACCCGCTGATCCTGTGCGAGGCGCTCTCTATCGGCGTGCCGGTGATTGCCACCCACAGTGATGCGGCCCGCGAAGTGCTGGAAAAATCGGGCGGAAAAACGTTCGCGGAGCAGGAGGTGCTGCCGCTGGTGCAGTTACCGAAGGCTGAGATCGCGCAGGCCGTTTTTGGCACTGACCTGGAATCGTTCCGCAACCGCAGCCGCAAGGCCTACAGTGGACAACAGATGCTGGAGGAATATGTCTCGTTCTATCAGAATCTGTAGTTATCTGCTGCTGCCGCTGATCTACCTGCTGGTCAACGTCAAAATTGCCCAGCTCGGCGAAAGTTTCCCGATTACCATCGTCACCTTTTTGCCCGTATTGCTACTGCTGTATGTCGACAAAATCAATCTGAAGAAGCTGATGATTGCCTTAGGGCTGGGTTTCGGCCTGACGGCATTTAACTACATCTTTGGTCAGTCGCTTGATGCCAGCAAATACGTCACCTCGACTATGCTGTTTGTTTATATTGTTATCATTATTGGCATGGTCTGGAGTATTCGCTTTAAAACTATTTCTCCGCACAATTATAGGAAAATCCTTAGGTTCTTTTATATTGTTGTCGGTCTCATCGTCATGCTTGCTGCGATGGAAATGGCGCAAATTATTTTGACCGGCGGCAGCAGCCTGATGGAAATAATTTCGAAGTATCTCATTTACAGTAACAGCTATGTACTGAACTTCATTAAGTTTGGGGGTAAGCGCACAACGGCGCTCTATTTTGAACCGGCATTTTTTGCTCTGGCATTAATCTCAATTTGGCTCAGCATCAAACAGTTCGGTATCAAAACGCCCAAGACAGATGCTATGATTCTTGCAGGGATCGTTCTGTCAGGATCGTTCTCAGGGGTAATGACATTTATTCTGTTTTACCTTCTGGAGTGGGCGTTCCAGTACCTGAACAAAGATGCGATTAAGAAAAAACTGCCGCTGGCGATTATCTCCCTGACGGTATTTTTAGTGGGTGTGATATTTGCCTTCCCGTACATCTCAGAACGTCTGGGCGATTTGGGAACGGAAGGTTCGTCATCTTATTATCGAATCATTGGGCCACTGGTGATGGTGGGTTATTCCTTAACCCATATAGATGGCGTAGTAAGATTCGGCTCACTTTACGAATATGTTGCATCATTCGGAATCTTTAACGGTGCGGATGTCGGTAAAACCATAGACAATGGCCTGTATCTGTTAATTATCTATTTTTCGTGGTTCGCCGTACTGTTGACGCTGTGGTATTTGTTTAAAGTTTTCAAAATGATGATTAACGCGTTTGGTGACAACCAGAATTTTCGCGTTCAGCTTTATCTTTTTACACCAGTGTCGTTGTTCTTTACGGGGTCAATATTTAGCCCGGAATATGCTTTCTTGATTGTCTGTCCGTTTATTTTGCGCAAAGCGCTGAATATTACGCGCGTATGACGAAATGAGGTGATTTATGTTTCTTAGCGTCATTACTGTCGCCTTTCGTAACTACGAAGGGGTGGTAAAAACCTGGCGCTCGCTGCGCAACCTGGCGCGCGATCCAAGCCTCACCTTTGAGTGGATTGTGGTCGACGGCGGTTCGAACGATGGTACGGCGGAGTTCCTGGAAAAACTCAACGGTGAGTTCAACTTACGTTATATCAGCGAGAAAGATAAAGGCATCTATGATGCGATGAATAAAGGCATTGCAATGGCGCAGGGGCGGTATGCCATCTTCCTGAATTCCGGCGATGTGTTCCATGATGATGTGGCACAGTTTGCCCGCCAGCTGGTGCGTCAGAAAGAAGAAGCCATGTTTATCGGTGATGCATTGCTGGACTTTGGTGAAGGGAATAAAGTGCTGCGCAGCGCGAAACCGGGTTGGTATATTTACCACAGTTTGCCCGCCAGCCATCAGGCCATTTTCTTCCCGGTAAAAGGCCTGAAAAAACAGCCATACGATTTGCAGTATAAAGTCTCTTCAGATTATGCGCTGGCCGCCAGTTTGTACAAGTCAGGTTATCCGTTCCGTCGAATTAAAGGGCTGGTGTCTGAATTTTCGATGGGTGGTGTGTCAACCTCTAATAATCTGGAATTATGTCAGGATGCAAAAAACGTGCAGCGTAAGATATTACGTGTGCCGGGCTTCTGGGCGGAATTATCTTATTTTCTGCGTCTGAAAACGACGGGTAAAGCAAAAGCCTTATATAACAAAGCCTGAAATATAAGGAAACGTAATGCAGGATTTAAACGGATTCTCCGTGCCGAAAGGTTTTCGGGGCGGGAACGGTATTAAAGTGCAGTTGTGGTGGGCGGTTCAGGCAACATTATTTGCCTGGTCGCCACAAATACTCTACCGCTGGCGCGCTTTTTTATTGCGTCTGTTTGGCGCAAAAATCGGAAAAAACGTAGTTATTCGTCCATCGGTCAAAATTACGTATCCCTGGAAATTAACGCTTGGGGATTATGCCTGGGTAGGGGATGACGCGGTGTTATATACCCTGGGCGATATTACGATTGGCGCGAATTCGGTGATTTCACAGAAATGTTATTTGTGTACCGGCAGCCATGATTTTATGAGCCTGCATTTTGATATTACCGCTTCGCCTGTTGTGATCGGTGAGAAATGCTGGCTGGCAACAGATGTGTTTGTTGCACCGGGTGTTTCTGTTGGCGATGGCACGGTAGTCGGTGCCCGCAGCAGCGTTTTTAAATCGCTACCGGCAAATAAGATTTGCCGTGGCAACCCCGCAGTGGTGATACGCGAACGCGTAGAAACTGAAAAACTTTGATAAGTACAGAGGAAATAAATATGTCTAAAGTCGCTCTCATCACCGGCGTTACCGGACAGGATGGTTCTTACCTGGCAGAATTGCTGCTTGAAAAAGGGTATGAAGTACACGGTATTAAGCGTCGTGCTTCGTCGTTCAACACTGAACGTGTGGACCATATTTACCAGGACCCGCATGCAGCAAACCCGAAATTCCACCTGCACTATGGCGACCTGACCGATACCTCCAACCTGACCCGCATCCTGCAGGAAGTGCAGCCGGATGAAGTCTACAACCTGGGTGCGATGAGCCACGTAGCGGTCTCCTTCGAATCTCCGGAATATACCGCTGACGTGGATGCCATGGGGACGCTGCGTCTGCTGGAAGCGATTCGTTTCCTTGGCCTTGAGAAGAAAACCCGTTTCTACCAGGCGTCTACCTCTGAGCTGTACGGCCTGGTACAGGAAATCCCGCAGAAAGAGACCACGCCGTTCTACCCGCGCTCGCCGTATGCGGTGGCGAAGCTGTACGCCTACTGGATCACCGTGAACTACCGTGAATCCTATGGCATGTACGCCTGTAACGGCATTCTGTTCAACCACGAATCCCCACGCCGCGGTGAAACCTTCGTCACCCGTAAAATCACCCGTGCGATCGCCAACATCGCGCAGGGTCTGGAGTCTTGCCTGCACCTCGGCAACATGGATTCCCTGCGTGACTGGGGCCATGCGAAAGACTACGTGAAAATGCAGTGGATGATGCTGCAGCAGGACAAACCAGAAGACTTCGTGATTGCAACCGGCGTGCAGTATTCCGTGCGTCAGTTCGTGGAAATGGCTGCCGCGCAGCTGGGCATCAAACTGCGCTTCGAAGGCACCGGTGTTGAAGAAAAAGGCATTGTGGTGTCCGTGACCGGCCACGACGCACCGGGCGTGAAGCCGGGCGACGTTATCGTTCAGGTTGATCCGCGCTACTTCCGTCCTGCGGAAGTGGAAACCCTGCTGGGCGATCCAACCAAAGCGCACGAGAAACTGGGCTGGAAACCGGAAACCACGCTGCAGGAGATGGTTTCTGAGATGGTGGCCAAAGATCTTGAAGCAGCGAAAAAACACTCCCTGCTTAAGTCTCATGGCTACGAGGTTGCCATCGCGCTGGAGTCTTAAGAATGACAAAACAACGTATTTTTGTCGCCGGTCATCGCGGAATGGTGGGTTCCGCGATTGTTCGCCAGCTTGAGCAGCGCGGCGACGTGGAGGTCATTGTCCGCACGCGCGACGAGCTGAACCTGCTCGACAGCAAAGCGGTACAGGACTTCTTTGCCAACGAACGTATTGACCAGGTGTATCTGGCGGCGGCAAAGGTGGGCGGCATTGTCGCTAACAATACCTATCCGGCAGATTTCATCTACGAAAATATGATGATTGAGAGCAACATCATTCACGCGGCACACCTGCACAACGTGAACAAGCTGCTGTTCCTCGGCTCATCCTGTATCTACCCGAAAATGGCGAAGCAGCCAATCGCGGAGAGCGAACTGCTTCAGGGCACGCTTGAAGCGACCAACGAACCCTACGCGATTGCCAAGATTGCCGGGATCAAGCTGTGCGAATCCTACAACCGTCAGTATAACCGCGACTATCGCTCGGTGATGCCGACCAACCTGTACGGGCCGCACGACAACTTCCATCCGAGCAACTCGCACGTGATCCCGGCGCTGCTGCGTCGTTTTCATGAAGCGGCTGTGGAAAACGCGCCAGATGTGGTGGTGTGGGGCAGTGGTACGCCAATGCGTGAATTCCTGCATGTGGATGATATGGCAGCGGCCAGCATTCACGTGATGGAGCTGGATCGCGAAGTGTGGCAGGAGAACACCGAGCCGATGCTGTCGCACATTAACGTCGGTACCGGCGTGGATTGCACCATTCGCGAGCTGGCGCAAACCATCGCGCAGGTGGTGGGCTACAAAGGCCGCGTGGTGTTTGACGCCACCAAACCGGACGGCACGCCGCGCAAACTGCTGGACGTGACGCGTCTGCACCAGTTGGGCTGGTATCACGAGGTGTCACTGGAACAGGGGCTGGCCAGCACCTGGCAGTGGTTCCTCGAAAACCAGCACCGCTTCCGGGGGTAATGATGTTTTTAAGTCAGGAAGATTTTGCCACGGTAGTCCGTTCCACTCCGCTTATCTCAATTGATTTGATTGTGGAGAACGAACGCGGCGAGTTCTTGCTGGGGAAACGAACCAACCGTCCTGCACAGGGCTTCTGGTTCGTGCCCGGCGGGCGCGTGCAGAAGGATGAGACGCTCACCGATGCTTTTGAGCGTCTCACTCTGGCGGAACTGGGCCTGCAACTGCCGATGGCAGCGGGCCAGTTTTACGGGGTCTGGCAGCACTTCTATGACGATAACTTTTCGGGCACCGGATTCTCCACGCACTACATCGTGCTGGGGTTCCGCCTGAAGGTGAGTGAGGCAGACCTGCGTCTGCCTGATTCTCAGCATGACGACTACCGCTGGCAGAGGCCAGAGGCGTTGCTGGCCAGTGACAATGTGCACGACAACAGCCGTGCCTATTTCCTGGCCGATCGTCAGTCCGGAGTGCCGGGCTTATGAAAATTTTGGTGTATGGAATCAACTACTCGCCGGAGCTAACCGGTATCGGGAAATACACCGGCGAGATGGTCGAGTGGATGGCGAGCCAGGGACATGACGTGCGGGTCATTACCGCGCCGCCGTACTACCCGGAGTGGAAGGTGGGCGAGCGCTACTCAAGCTGGCGCTACCGCCGTGAAGAGGGGGCCGCGACCGTATGGCGTTGCCCGCTCTACGTGCCGAAGCAGCCTTCGACGCTGAAACGTTTAATTCATCTGGGCAGCTTTGCCCTGAGCAGTTTTTTCCCGCTGATGGCGCAGCGTCGCTGGAAGCCGGATCGCATTATCGGCGTGGTGCCGACGCTGTTTTGCACGCCAGGCATGCGCCTGCTGGGCAAACTCTCCGGCGCGCGCACCCTGCTGCACATTCAGGATTATGAAGTGGACGCCATGCTCGGCCTGGGAATGGCAGGTAAAAGCAAAGGCGGCAAGGTGGCGAAGCTCGCCAGCGCCTTTGAGCGAAGCGGCCTGCATAACGTCGATTACGTTTCGACCATTTCGCGCTCGATGATGAACAAAGCCCAGGAGAAGGGCGTGGCGGCGGAGAAAGTGATCTTCTTCCCGAACTGGTCCGAAGTGGCGCGTTTTCGCGACGTGACGGACAGCGACGCGCAGGCGCTACGTGCTCAGCTCGGTTTGCCTGACGACCAAAAAATCATTCTTTACTCAGGCAACATCGGCGAAAAGCAGGGGCTGGAGAGCGTCATTGAAGCGGCACAACAGCTTAGCAAACATTCATGGATGTTTGTGATTGTCGGGCAGGGCGGCGGGAAAGCGCGGCTGGAGAAAATGGCAAGCGAACGCGGCCTGACCAACGTGAAATTCTTCCCGCTTCAGTCTTACGAGGCTTTGCCTGCGCTGCTGAAGATGGGCGACTGTCACCTGGTGGTGCAAAAGCGCGGCGCGGCGGATGCGGTGCTGCCATCGAAGCTCACCAACATTCTGGCTGTGGGCGGTAACGCAGTGATCACCGCCGAGCCTGAAACGGAATTAGGCCAGCTGTGCGACAGCTATCCCGGTATTGCCGTTTGCGTGGAGCCGGAATCGGTTTCCGCACTGGTGACCGGCATTGAACAGGCACTTGCCATGCCAAAAGTGAACACGGTGGCACGTGAATATGCCGAACGCACGCTCGAAAAAGAGAACGTGCTGAGCCAATTTATTGCAGATATACGGGGATAAATCATGAGTCAAACCACTTTGTATCCGGTTGTGATGGCAGGTGGCTCTGGTAGCCGGTTGTGGCCGCTGTCCCGCGTGCTCTATCCAAAACAGTTCCTCTGCCTGAAAGGGGACCTCACCATGCTGCAAACGACGGTCAACCGTCTGCACGGCGTGGAGTGTGAAAGCCCGGTGGTGATTTGTAACGAACAGCACCGCTTTATCGTTGCCGAGCAGCTGCGCCAGCTGAACAAACTCACAGAAAATATCATTCTGGAGCCTGCCGGACGTAACACCGCCCCCGCGATTGCCCTTGCGGCGCTGGCGGCAAAACGCAGCAGCCCGGATTGCGACCCGCTGATGCTGGTGCTGGCGGCAGACCACGTGATTCAGCAGGAAGAGGCCTTCCGTGACGCGGTGCGCGCGGCGATCCCTTACGCTGAAAGCGGCAAACTGGTGACTTTCGGCATCGTGCCGGACCTGCCGGAAACCGGCTACGGCTATATTCGTCGTGGTCCGGTGACGCCGGGTGAAGGTGACAGTGTGGCGTTTGATGTGGCGCAGTTTGTTGAAAAACCGAATCTTGAAACCGCGCAGGCCTACGTCGCCAGCGGTGAATATTACTGGAACAGTGGGATGTTCCTGTTCCGCGCCGGGCGCTATCTGGAAGAGTTACAGAAATATCGCCCGGATATCTTAAGCGCCTGCGAAAAAGCGATGGATGTGACTGATCCGGATCTCGACTTTATCCGTGTCGATGAACAGGCGTTTCTGGCCTGCCCGGAAGAGTCCATTGACTACGCGGTGATGGAGCGCACTGCCGATGCTGTGGTCGTGCCGATGGATGCAGGCTGGAGCGACGTGGGCTCCTGGTCATCTCTGTGGGAGATCAGCGCGCATACCCCGGAGGGTAACGTCCACCATGGGGATGTGATCAGCCACAAAACGGAAAACAGTTACGTCTACGCTGAATCCGGCCTGGTCACCACGGTGGGCGTGAAGGATCTGGTGGTTGTACAAACCAAAGACGCCGTGCTGATTGCCGACCGTAACGCCGTACAGGACGTGAAAAAAGTCGTTGAGCAAATCAAAGCCGATGGCCGTCATGAGCACCATATCCACCGCGAAGTGTACCGTCCGTGGGGCAAATATGACTCTATCGACGCAGGCGAGCGTTACCAGGTGAAACGCATCACCGTGAAGCCGGGCGAAGGGCTGTCGGTACAGATGCATCATCACCGTGCGGAACACTGGGTGGTGGTGGCGGGAACCGCCAAAGTGACCATCGACGGTGAGGTCAAACTGCTGGGTGAGAACGAGTCTGTCTATATTCCGCTGGGGGCGACGCACTGCCTGGAAAACCCAGGAAAAATTCCTCTCGACTTAATTGAAGTGCGCTCCGGTTCGTACCTGGAAGAGGACGATATTGTCCGTTTCCAGGACCGATACGGGCGAGTGTAGCGCTCACGCATCTTGCCCGGTGGCGCTGCGCTTACCGGGCCTACGAATGACAAAAATAAATCAGGCCATTACATGGTCAGGGCCAACTGTTGCCTGAAAAAGGGGTCATCATGGAAAAATTAACCTGTTTCAAAGCCTACGATATTCGCGGCAAGCTGGGCGAAGAGCTGAATGAAGACATTGCGTGGCGTATTGGCCGCGCGTACGGCGAATATTTAAAACCTAAGACTATCGTACTGGGCGGCGACGTGCGCCTGACCAGCGAGTCCCTGAAGCTGGCGCTGGCGAAAGGCCTGCAGGACGCGGGCGTGGACGTGCTGGACATCGGCCTTTCCGGGACCGAGGAGATCTATTTCGCGACGTTCCACCTCGGCGTGGACGGCGGTATCGAAGTGACCGCCAGCCATAATCCGATGGACTACAACGGCATGAAGCTGGTGCGTAAGGGCGCGCGTCCGATCAGCGGTGACACCGGCCTGCGCGACGTGCAGCGTCTGGCGGAGGCCAATGATTTCCCGCCAGTGAACGACGCAAAACGCGGCAGCTATAAGCAGATCGACCTGCGCAGCGCGTATATCGACCACCTGCTGGGCTACATCAACGTGGCGAACCTTAAGCCGCTGAAGCTGGTGATTAACTCCGGTAACGGTGCCGCCGGCCCGGTGGTGGATGCGCTGGAAGCGCGTTTTAAGGCGCTGAACGTGCCGGTTTCCTTCATCAAAGTCCATAACACGCCAGACGGTAACTTCCCGAACGGCATTCCTAACCCGCTGCTGCCGGAGTGCCGCGACGACACCCGTAACGCGGTAATCGAACACGGTGCGGATATGGGCATCGCCTTTGACGGCGATTTTGACCGCTGCTTCCTGTTCGACGAGAACGGCCAGTTCATCGAAGGCTACTACATTGTCGGCCTGCTGGCGGAAGCGTTCCTTGAGAAAAACCCAGGGGCAAAAATCATCCACGATCCGCGCCTCTCCTGGAACACCGTTGACGTGGTGAGTGCGGCTGGCGGCCAGCCGGTGATGTCGAAAACCGGTCACGCCTTTATCAAAGAACGTATGCGTGAAGAAGATGCGATATACGGCGGCGAGATGAGCGCCCACCACTACTTCCGTGACTTTGCCTATTGCGACAGCGGGATGATCCCGTGGCTGCTGGTGACCGAGCTGCTGTGCCTGAAAGGGCAGACCCTCGGCGAACTGGTGCGCGACCGCATGGCGGCGTTCCCGGCGAGCGGCGAAATTAACAGCAAGCTGGCGGCACCTGCCGAGGCTATCGCCCGCGTGGAGCAGCACTTTGCCCTCCACGCGCTGGAGATTGACCGTACCGACGGCATCAGCATGGCGTTCCCGCAGTGGCGCTTCAATTTACGTTCCTCTAATACCGAGCCGGTGGTGCGCCTGAACGTGGAATCCCGTGCCGACGCGGCGCTGATGGAAGCGCGAACGAAAGACATTCTGGCGCTGTTGAATCAGTAAATCTTGCCCCCCTCCCGTTGGGAGGGGGGAACCGAAAACAGGAACAACGATGACGAATCTAAAAAAGCGCGAGCGAGCGAGAACGAATGCATCGTTAATCTCTATGGTGCAGCGTTTTTCTGATATCACCATCATGGTCGGCGGATTGTGGGCGGTGTGTCGGATCAGCGGGCAATCATTCTTGTACATGCATCTGCTGATGGCGTTGATAGCGTTGGTGGTGTTTCAGATGATCGGCGGGATGACGGATTTTTACCGCTCATGGCGCGGCGTAAAAATCACCACCGAGCTGATGCTTCTCCTGCAAAACTGGACCTTAAGCCTGATTTTCAGCGCCGGGCTGGTGGCGTTTAGCCATGATTTTGATAACCGCCTCGTGACCTACCTGTGCTGGTATCTGTTGACCAGTGTCGGCATGGTGGTGTGTCGCTCCCTGATTCGCTTTGGTGCTGGCTGGCTGCGTAATCGCGGTTATAACCGCCGCTTCGTCGCCGTGGCAGGTGATTTGCCGGTCGGGCAGGTGTTGCTCGACAGCTTCCGTAAAGAGCCGTGGCTGGGTTTTGAAGTGGTGGGTATCTACCACGATGCGAAGCCAGGCGGCGTGCCTTCAGACTGGGCGGGTAACTACGAGCAGTTGATTGACGACGCGAAAGCCGGAAAAATTCACAACGTCTATATCGCCATGCAGATGAAGGATGAATCCCGCATCAAAAAACTGATGCGCGAACTGGCGGACACCACCTGCTCGGTGATCCTCATTCCGGATGTCTTTACCTTTAATATTCTTCATTCACGTATTGAAGAAGTGAACGGTGTCCCCGTTGTGCCGCTGTATGACACGCCGTTGTCGGGTATCAACCGCCTGCTGAAACGCGGCGAAGATATTGTGCTCTCCTCTCTGATCCTGCTGCTGATCTCCCCGGTGCTGTGCTGCATTGCACTGGCGGTGAAAATCAGCTCTCCCGGCCCGGTTATCTTCCGCCAGACCCGCTACGGCATGGATGGCAAGCCGATTATGGTGTGGAAATTCCGCTCCATGAAGGTAATGGAAAACGACAAGGTGGTGACTCAGGCGACGCAGAACGATCCGCGTGTAACCCGTGTGGGCAACTTCCTGCGCCGAACTTCGCTCGATGAGCTGCCGCAGTTCATTAACGTGTTCACCGGTGGAATGTCGATTGTCGGGCCACGTCCACACGCCGTCGCGCATAACGAGCAGTATCGCTCGCTGATTGAAGGCTACATGTTGCGCCATAAAGTGAAGCCTGGGATTACCGGCTGGGCGCAGATTAACGGCTGGCGCGGCGAGACCGACACGCTGGAAAAAATGGAAAAACGTATTGAGTTCGACCTGGAGTACATCCGCGAGTGGAGCCTCTGGTTCGATATCAAGATTGTTTTTCTGACCATTTTCAAAGGCTTCGTGAACAAAGCGGCGTACTAAGATGAGCTTACGTGAAAAAACCATCAGCGGCGCGAAGTGGTCAGCGATGGCGACCATCGTCATCATTGGCCTCGGTCTGGTGCAGATGACGGTGCTGGCGCGCATTATCGATAACCACCAGTTCGGTCTGCTGACCGTTTCGCTGGTGATTATCGCGCTGGCCGATACGCTGTCTGACTTTGGTATTGCCAACTCAATTATCCAGCGTAAAGAGATCAGCCATCTGGAGCTGACCACGCTCTACTGGCTGAACGTCGGGTTAGGCATCTTCGTGTTTGTGCTGGTGTTTCTGCTGAGCGACACCATCGCCAGCGTGTTGCATAATCCGGATCTCGCGCCGCTTATGCGCACGCTGTCGTTTGCCTTTGTCGTGATCCCGCATGGGCAACAGTTCCGCGCGCTGATGCAAAAAGAGCTGGAGTTCAACAAGATCGGCATGATTGAGACCAGCGCGGTACTGGCTGGCTTTACCTTCACCGTGGTCAGCGCCCATTTCTGGCCGCTGGCGATGACCGCCATCCTCGGTTATCTGGTGAACTCTGCTGTGCGCACGCTGCTGTTCGGCTATTTTGGCCGCAAGATTTACCGTCCGGGGCTGCACTTCTCGCTGGCGTCCGTCTCATCCAACCTGCGTTTTGGCGCGTGGCTGACCGCCGACAGCATTATTAACTACGTCAATACCAACCTCTCGACGCTGGTGCTGGCGCGCATTCTGGGGGCGAGCGTCGCGGGGGGCTACAACCTGGCCTATAACGTCGCGGTCGTGCCGCCGATGAAGCTGAACCCGATTATCACCCGCGTGCTGTTCCCGGCCTTCGCCAAGATCCAGGACGACACCGAGAAGCTGCGCGTTAACTTCTACAAGCTGCTCTCCGTGGTGGGCATCATCAACTTCCCGGTGCTGCTGGGACTGATGGTGGTTTCCAGTAACTTTGTGCCGCTGGTGTTCGGTGAGAAATGGGACAGCATTGTGCCAATCCTGCAACTGCTGTGCGTGGTGGGGCTGCTGCGCTCCGTGGGTAACCCGATTGGTTCCCTGCTGATGGCAAAAGCTCGCGTCGATATCAGCTTCAAATTCAATGTGTTCAAAACCTTCCTGTTTATTCCGGCGATTATCGTCGGGGGGCATATGGCGGGGGCAATCGGCGTGACGCTCGGCTTCCTGCTGGTGCAGATCATCAACACCGTATTGAGCTACTTCGTGATGATCAAGCCGGTGCTGGGCTCCAGCTATCGGCAGTACATCCTGAGCCTGTGGCTGCCGTTCTATCTCTCGTTGCCGACCCTGGCGGTGAGCTACGGTCTGGGCATTATCCTCAGCGGGCATCTGCCGCTGGCCGCGCTGCTGGCGGTGCAGGTTGCCGCTGGCGCGCTGGCGTTCGGCGTGATGATTGTGCTGTCTCGCAATGCGCTGGTGGTGGAGATGAAGCGCCAGTTTTGCCGTAACGAAAAAATGAAAACGCTGCTTCGCGCAGGCTAGTTATTTAAGAGGCCATTATGAAATTATTAATTCTTGGCAACCATACCTGCGGCAACCGTGGCGACAGTGCCATTCTGCGCGGTTTACTGGATGCAATTAACACCCTTGAGCCTGAGACAGAAGTGGATGTGATGAGCCGTTACCCGGTCAGCTCATCCTGGTTACTGAACCGCCCGGTGATGGGCGACCCGCTCTACAGCCAGATGAAACAGCACAACAATGCCGCGGGCGTGATGGGGCGCGTGAAGAAAGTGTTGCGTCGTCGCTACCAGCACCAGGTGCTGCTTTCCCGTGTGACCGATACCGGCAAGCTGCGTAACATCGCGATTGCCCAGGGCTTTACTGATTTTGTTCGTCTGTTGTCGGGGTATGACGCCATTATTCAGGTCGGCGGCTCGTTCTTCGTCGATCTCTATGGCGTGCCGCAATTTGAGCATGCGCTCTGCACCTTTATGGCGAAAAAACCGCTGTTTATGATTGGTCACAGCGTGGGGCCATTCCAGGACCCGCAGTTTAACCAACTGGCGAACTACGTATTTGGTCATTGTGATGCGCTGATCCTGCGTGAATCCGTGAGCCTTGATCTGATGAAGCGCAGCGAAATCGACACGTCAAAAGTGGAACACGGCGTGGATACCGCCTGGCTGGTGGATCACCAGGAAGAGCATTTCCAGCCGAGCTATGCGGTGCAGCACTGGCTGAACGTGGCGGCAAAACAGAAAACCGTCGCCATTACCCTGCGCGAGCTTGCGCCATTTGATAAACGTCTCGGCACCACGCAGGCGGCCTATGAGAAAGCGTTCGCCGACGTGGTGAACCGCGTGCTGGACAGCGGTTACCAGGTGCTGGCGCTCTCAACCTGTACCGGTATCGATAGCTACAACAAAGATGACCGCATGGTGGCGCTCAACCTGCGCAATTTGGTTAACGATCCGTCCCGTTATCACGTGGTGATGGACGAACTGAACGACCTTGAGATGGGCAAACTGCTCTCCGCCTGTGACCTGACCGTCGGCACGCGTCTGCACTCGGCCATTATCTCGATGAACTTCGGCACGCCAGCCATTGCGATTAACTATGAGCATAAGTCTGCGGGCATTATGCAGCAGCTTGGTATGCCGGAAATGGCCGTTGATATCCGTCATCTGCTGGATGGTTCTCTGGGGGCGATGGTGGGCGACACGCTCGGACAACTGCCTGCCATTAACGAACGCCTGGCCGTGGCGGTGAAGGCCGAGCGCGAAAAAGGCATCGGCATGGTGAAATCGGTACTCGATCGCGTCGGGGAGGGGAAATGAAGGTTGGTTTCTTCTTACTGAAATTTCCGCTGTCGTCAGAAACCTTTGTGCTGAACCAAATCACCGCGTTTATCGATATGGGATATGACGTGGAGATTATCGCCCTGCAGAAGGGCGATACGCAAAACACCCATGCGGCGTATACCCAGTATGGGCTGGAAGCGAAAACCCGCTGGCTGCAGGATGAGCCTGGCGGACGGATGAACAAACTGCGCTACCGTGCCAGCCAGACATTGCGCGGGCTTCACCGCGCAGCAACGTGGCGGGCGCTGAATGTGTCCCGCTACGGCGCGGAATCCCGCAACCTGATCCTCTCCGCCATTTGCGGCCAGACCGCTCAGCCGTATCGCGCTGATGTGTTTATCGCGCATTTTGGTCCGGCGGGCGTAACGGCAGCAAAGTTACGTGAATTGGGCGTGATTGAGGGGAAGATTGCGACTATTTTCCACGGCATTGATATCTCCAGCCGTGAAGTGTTGAACCACTACACGCCGGAGTATCAGCAGCTTTTCCGTCGCGGCGACATGATGCTGCCGATTAGCGAACTGTGGGCCGGACGCCTGAAAACGATGGGGTGTCCGAGTGAAAAAATTACCGTCTCGCGGATGGGGGTTGATATGGAGCGCTTCACGCTGCGCCCGGTAAAGGCCCCAGGAAAGCCTTTGCAGATCATCTCTGTGGCGCGCCTGACGGAAAAGAAAGGGCTGCATGTGGCTATTGAAGCCTGCCGTCAGTTAAAAGCGCGCGGCGTTGATTTCCACTATCGCATTCTGGGGATAGGGCCCTGGGAGCGCCGCCTGCGCACGCTTATTGAGCAGTATCAACTGGACGACGTTGTGGAAATGCCTGGCTTCAAGCCGAGCCATGAAGTGAAGGCGATGCTCGATGAAGCGGACGTCTTCCTGCTGCCGTCCGTGACCGGTGCGGATGGCGATATGGAAGGCATTCCGGTGGCGCTGATGGAGGCGATGGCGGTGGGCATTCCAGTGGTGTCCACGTTACACAGCGGTATCCCGGAACTGATCAAATCTGACTATTCCGGCTGGCTGGTGCCTGAAAACAATGCCCTGGCGCTGGCCGATCGTCTGGCGGCATTCAGTGATATCGACCAGCAGGCGCTGGCCCCTGTGCTGCGCAATGCCCGACAAAAAGTCGAGGCAGATTTTAACCAGCAGGTGATTAATCGCCAGTTAGCAAGCCTGCTGCAAACGTTGTAACGCCGAGGTTGTATGCTCAAAAAGATTACCCGACGCCGTTTTGTCTCTTCTTTATCCGTCCTGGCAGCCATGCCTCTGTTGTCGTCCCGCGTTGCACGGGCGACGACCGGCAAGACGGTTTCTGTGAACCACTACAACAATAACGACTGGATCGCCGCCTTTAAGCAGGCGTTTAGCGAAGGTGATACTGTCGTTGTCCCTGCCGGACTCACCTGTGAAAACATCAATACGGGGATTTTTATCCCCGATGGCAAAACATTGCTGGTCCGTGGTGCATTGAAAGGCAACGGACGCGGGCGGTTTGTGCTGCAGGAAGGCAGCAAAGTCATCGGTGAGGGAGAAGGGCGCACACACAATATTACGCTGGATGTTCGCGGTTCCGGTTGCGTGATTAAAGGACTGGCGATGAGCGGCTTCGGCCCTGTCACACAAATCTATATCGGCGGCAAGAAGCCCAGAGTGATGCGGAACCTGCTTATCGATAACATCACTGTGTCTCAGGCTAACTACGCCATCCTGCGTCAGGGATTTCATAACCAGGTGGACGGCGCGCGTATCACCAACAGTAAATTCAGCCACCTGCAGGGCGATGCGATTGAGTGGAACGTGGCGATCAATGACCGCAATATTCTGATTTCTGACCATGCGATCGACAACATTAACTGCACCAACGGCAAGATCAACTGGGGCATTGGTATTGGTCTTGCTGGGAGTACCTACGACAATGACTACCCGGAAAAACAGACGGTAAAGAACTTCGTGGTGGCGAATATTACGGGCAGCAACTGTCGCCAGTTAGTCCATGTTGAAAACGGCAAACACTTTATTATTCGTAATATAAAGGCCAAAAATATCACACCAGACTTCAGTAAGAAGGCGGGAATAGACAACGCGACGGTAGCGATTTACGGCTGTGATAATTTCGTCATTGATAATGTCGATATGGTCAATAGTGCCGGAATGTTAATTGGCTACGGCGTGATTAAAGGGGACTATCTGTCGATTCCCCAGAACTTCAAACTCAACGATATTCGCCTGGATAACCGGCAGCTTGCATATAAATTACGCGGAATACAGATTTCATCCGGCAATGCCACCTCGTTTGTCGCCATCACCAACGTCGAGATGCAGCGCGCAACGCTTGAGCTGCATAACAAGCCCCAGCATCTTTTCTTAAGAAATATTAATGTGATGCAGGAGGCGGCGACTGGACCTGCACTGAAAATGAATTTCGATTTGCGTAAGGACGTTCGCGGTAAGTTCATGGCTAAAGATGAGACACTGCTGTCGCTGGCAAACATTAAGGCGGTAAATGAGAAGGGGCAAAGTTCGGTGGATATTGACCGGGTGGATCAGCAGGTGGTGAATACGGAACGGCTGAATTTTGCGCTGCCTCACAGATAACTGAGTTGGTCATTTTGCGACTATTCCTGGAACAGAATCGCGATCTATTCAGATTACAACTACTGTAATTTGTGATGCGGTAACGTAACATCACATCAGAATTACGGCAAATCATGCTGGCGAAAACAGGTTTAAAAGCTATAATTCGTCAACCATTTTAAGGTGGAAGATATAATGATTAATTTGAAAGCAGTCATTCCGGTAGCGGGTCTGGGCATGCATATGCTGCCAGCCACAAAGGCAATTCCTAAAGAGATGCTGCCGATTGTCGACAAGCCGATGATTCAATACATCGTCGACGAGATTGTTGCTGCAGGGATCAAAGAAATCGTTCTGGTGACGCACTCTTCCAAGAATGCGGTAGAGAACCACTTCGACACCTCTTATGAACTCGAAGCGTTGCTTGAACAGCGCGTTAAACGTCAGCTTCTGGCTGAGGTTCAGTCCATTTGTCCACCTGGCGTCACCATCATGAACGTACGTCAGGCGCAGCCGCTGGGATTGGGACACTCCATACTGTGCGCTCGCCCGGTTGTGGGTGATAACCCGTTCATCGTCGTGCTGCCGGATATCATCATTGATACCGCCTCAGCCGATCCGCTGCGCTATAACCTGGCGGCAATGGTTGCGCGTTTCAGTGAAACGGGCCGTAGCCAGGTACTGGCCAAGCGCATGAAAGGTGATCTGTCAGAATACTCCGTTATCCAGACCAAAGAGGCGCTGGAGACGGAAGGGCAGGTGAGCCGTATCGTTGAGTTCATTGAAAAGCCGGATCAGCCACAAACGCTGGATTCCGATCTAATGGCGGTTGGTCGCTATGTCCTGAACGCGGATATCTGGGCCGAGCTGGAAAAAACCGAGCCAGGTGCCTGGGGACGTATTCAGTTGACCGATGCGATTGCAGCGTTGGCGAAGAAACAGTCCGTTGATGCAATGCTGATGACGGGCGACAGCTACGATTGTGGTAAGAAAATGGGTTATATGCAGGCATTTGTGAACTATGGGCTGCGTAACCTGAAGGAAGGGGCGAAGTTCCGGGACCGGATTGAGAAGTTACTGTCTAACGACTGATCTTTCTCCATCGATTTGAATAAGCGGCAGTGATCATTCTGGTTAGGTAACAGCATACCTGAATGATGACTGCCGCTTTTTGTTATTAATTCCTGAGATAACAAAGGGTTATCTGGCTGTGTTTTGGACCGGTTTGTAACGATTTGTGCTTGTGTCTGTCGCCATTTAGGATGACAATTAACAGCAAATTTTGTGGTTGCACACTGGCGGTTTCTGTCAGAAATCATACCGCAGCAAAAACCTTATTTAGACTCCACTCAGTGCTCTGGTAACTGTTAAGCCAGGGGCGGTAGCGTGCCTATTTTATGTGCTTATTGAGCTTTCTCTGAGTGTTACTTCTTCAATATCTCGAAATATCCTAACGACGGAATAGATCACGTGAAAATTCTTGTTACGGGCGGTGCCGGTTTTATCGGTTCGGCGGTGGTACGACATATTATTAACAATACCCAGGATGAGGTCGTCAATGTTGATAAATTGACTTATGCCGGTAACCTGGAATCGCTTGCTGAAGTTAGCGGTAACGCACGTTATTCATTCGAACAAGCCGATATCTGTGACAAATCTGCGATGGATCGCATTTTCGCTGCGCATAAGCCTGATGCGGTTATGCACCTTGCAGCTGAGAGCCACGTTGATCGCTCAATCACAGGTCCAGCGGCATTTATTGAAACTAATATTGTTGGGACTTATGTTCTGTTGGAAGCTGCTCGCGGCTACTGGGCTTCGCTCAGTGATGATGAAAAAGCTGCGTTTCGCTTTCACCACATTTCGACTGATGAGGTATATGGGGACCTGCCGCATCCGGACGAGAGTCCTGCATCTACAGGCTTACCGCTATTTACCGAAACAACAGCATATGCTCCAAGTAGCCCTTATTCCGCTTCCAAGGCATCAAGCGATCATCTTGTCCGCGCATGGCTGCGTACTTACGGTTTTCCTACCATTGTAACTAACTGTTCAAATAACTACGGCCCATACCACTTCCCGGAAAAATTAATCCCGCTTGTGATCCTCAATGCGCTGGAGGGTAAGGCGCTGCCGATTTATGGTAAAGGCGATCAAATCCGCGATTGGTTGTATGTTGAAGATCATGCCCGAGCGCTTTATACCGTGGTCACCAGAGGTAAACCAGGTGAAACGTATAACATCGGTGGGCACAATGAGAAGCAGAATCTGGACGTGGTGCATACCATCTGCGATCTTCTGGATGAAATCGTACCGAAAGACGGCTCTTATCGTGACCAAATTACGTATGTTGCTGACCGTCCAGGCCACGACCGCCGTTATGCTATTGACGCACGTAAAATCGGTATGGAATTGGGCTGGAAGCCGGAAGAAACATTTGAGAGTGGGATACGTAAAACTGTTGAATGGTATTTAAGCAACCAGCATTGGGTAAATAACATTAAAAATGGTGCATATCTCAATTGGGTTAAAGAAAATTATGATAATAGATAAGCACATATTTAACGTTATTTAAACATCAATTTATCGGATTAAGTGAATATGAAAATGGGAAATCGGAAAGGTATCATTCTCGCGGGTGGGTCAGGAACGCGTTTATATCCAGTTACTATGGCTGTTAGCAAGCAGTTATTACCTGTGTACGACAAGCCGATGATTTATTATCCGCTATCCACTTTAATGCTTGCAGGCATTCGCGATATACTAATTATTAGCACTCCTCTTGAAACCCCACGCTTCCAACAGCTGTTGGGGGATGGAAGCAAGTGGGGAATTAATCTCCAGTATAAAGTTCAGGATAACCCGGATGGCCTTGCCCAGGCATTTATTATAGGTGAAGAATTTATTGGCGATGATTGCTGTGCTTTGATTTTAGGCGATAATATTTTCTATGGCCATGATTTACCAAAAGAATTAGAAATCGCAATGCAACGTCAGTCAGGGGCGACTGTTTTTGCCTATCATGTGACTGATCCTGAGCGCTATGGTGTTATCGAGTTTGATAAACAGGGAAAGGTGATCTCTCTTGAAGAGAAACCAGTAAAGCCTAAAAGTAATTATGCAGCAACAGGTCTCTATTTTTACGATCGCCAGGTGATCGAAATGGCTAAAAAATTAAAGCCATCCGCACGTGGAGAGCTGGAAATTACGGATATTAATAATCTGTATATGCAGCAGGATGAATTATCAGTCGCACTTATGGGGCGAGGATATGCATGGCTGGATACAGGTACTCATGAGAGTCTGATTGAAGCGAGTAATTTCATCAGAACACTGGAAACACGTCAGGGACTCAAGGTTTCTTGTCCAGAAGAAATTGCCTACCGAAAAGGATTTATTACAGCCGAGCAGGTTCGCGCTTTGGCTAAGCCATTAGGTAAAAATGATTACGGTGCTTATTTGCTGCGAATGGTTGAGCATGAATTGTAATCAATACCTGGGAAATAATATTCAGGCAATTAGCCAGTTTTAAGTTTACTTTCTGGTAAGGTTCATTAAATGAATAATAAAAAGATCACCATATTTGGGGCTGGCGGTTTTATCGGTACAGCGGTATATTCCGGATTTGAAAAAGCTGGATATTCTGTTCAGAAAGGAGACTGGCGGTGTCAAAATTTTACCGGTCAATCTCTCGGTACAGTAGTTTATTGTTGCGGTGTGGGTGACTGTAGGCGAACGGAAGATGTTATCTATTCTCACGTTGATGCTTTGCGTAATATTGTTAACACAGCAGATTATGTTCAGATAGTATATTTGTCTTCTACGCGTGTTTACCTTGACAATGATAATTCTGAAGAAACGGCTGCTTTGCGTTTATCATTTAATGATAAACGTTGCTTATTTAATCAGGTTAAGTTATTGGGTGAGAGTGTTGTTGCGGCGCAGAGTAAGCCGTTTTTGATAATCAGGCCTTCTAATGTGTATGGCAAAGCATTCAATAGTCCCCTTTTTCTGCCATCGTTAGTCCGTGATGCGGTAACAAAAGGTGAGATAAATCTTTTCGTTTCACCAAATTATGAAAAGGATTATGTCTACATTGATGATGTGGTTGAATTTATAGTTAATTCAGTTCAGAAACATATCACTGGCACGTTTAATATTGCGTCTGGAGAAAATGTTAGTGCCAAAAAACTTGTTGAAATTATTGAGTCTCATACTCAATGTGTTTCTATTTGGCACCCAGTTAATAGCGAAGACATCTTCCCTGTAATTAATATTGAAAAATATAAGTCACTAGATTTCTCTCCGCGAAAAGTTGAAGACCTATTAATTGAGATGATCCATGAGTTCAGGAAAAAATTTGCTTGAGAAAATCGAGAAACTTAATAACGTTGTGGTCGGATTAGGAACTAATCTTGTCGGAAATGTTATTATGTTCCTGACCACAATATATATAACAAACAATGTAAGCGAACATGTTTACGGAGAGTTTCGATTAACCTTCGCTCTAATTTCTATCCTTGTTCTGGCCCTGATGTTAGGGCGAGATAGTTCTGTTTTATATTTTTATCAAAAAGAAAAAAAAGATAGTGTTATCTTCGAAGAGGTTATGAGTGGCCTCCTCTTGATAATTGCTGGCTGTATTGTTCTGTACATATTTGATGATTTTTTTATCAGGGTTTTATTGAGTAACCAGGTTAGTAAAGGAAGTTATCATTTATCATTATTAATGATCCCTTTGTGGGCAGCATATAATCTTTTAACACCAGTTGTAAGGGTTAAAGGTTTTGTTAATTCCAGCTTTATTTTATCTAACCTCTTGCAACGATTGCTACGATTCCCGTTTTTACTCGTATTTATTGTTTTAGGTTTTAATGGCTTTGCTGGTTTGGCATGGAGTATGATTTTGTCACAGATTCTCCTTTTGGGGATCTTATTGTACTACCTGTTTTATACTGTAAAGTGGAGTGCTCCGGGCATAAAGAGCTTTTTCACACGATTTGGTTACGCTCTGAGCTTGGGTGTAAACTCTATAATGCTCGCTATCGCAGGAAAAATAGATGTTTTGATACTCGGAAAACTATCAACTGTTGTGAATGTTGCAATTTATGATATCGTCACTTCTTTAGCTATTGTTTGTTTGTTCCCTTATATAGCATTATCAAAGTCATTCGAGCCTCGGTTGTATCAATATTTCAACCATACGGAAAAGCACACTTCATACCGCTTAAATTTCTCATTAGCCATGACGCTTACCACCCTAGGTGGTGTATTTTTCATTACATTCAGTCAAGAAATATTGTCTTTATTTGGTAAAGAGTATATACGAGGAGATTTTGCATTTTTATTGGTGTCTGTTTCTTATATCCTTATTAGTTGTTGGGGGGCAGTAAGTGAATGGATGACGATGAATGGATATGCAAAATATAACTTCGCATTTCTTATTTTAAGCGCAGTGATTAATATAGTATTATGCTATATACTCATACCTCTGTATGGCTTGACTGGCGCTGCACTTGCACTTGGTGCTGGGCTATTTATGTCAAAGCTAATGGCATTCTTGTTCATTCTGTTTAAGGGACCGGTACTGAAACTCGTTGCAGGCCCATTAGAAGTCATTCGCGTTTTACTCTGTGTTTTTATAGCTGTTTATTTCCACGAGCACTCATTTTTAATTAAATGTGGTATTTATTGTGCTACAAGTCTGATATTTGTGTTAAGCGATCCAAAGCTAAGATGTTACGTTTTAAAGTTAATTAGAAATAAAAGGGTTGCTGCATGATTATTTATATAGCAATTAGTTTGCTCATAGTTTTATTACTTTTGGCAGCAACAGTGCCTGTCTTTCAAAAATTTGAACGCTTATTAGTTTCTTTTTCATTTTTGATTATTTGGTTCATTGTTTCGTTTAGTGCCAGTGTGGGGCCAGATTATGAATCATATAAGTTTATGTATGATTCTTTAAATGAGAATTTTTTCCTTCAAGAATTCCTGTTCCGTCAGTTAGGTTTTTTGTTCAGGACAAATGATCTGCCATTTTCAGCATTTTATTTTTTTCTGACATCTGTATATATATATTGCATCTATCGCGTTTTCCTCCGCTATAGGAATTTATCCGTATTAAATTTGTTGATCTTTATAATTATGCCTTACGGATTAATTGAAGGCGGTTTTAATTATCTACGGCAAAATATGGCGGTTGCTCTTTTCTATCTGTCGATTGTATATTTAACTCGGCAGCAATTTTTTAGATATTCCGCTTTTAACTTTTTAGGTTTTTTATTCCATAAATCTGCTCTTATTCTAATTCCGTTATATTTCGTAATCAAAACAAACCTGAGTATTAGGCGCAGTTTCTTTATTTATTTTGTTGTTTTAGGCGCAACACTAAGCCTCGAAGTTCCATTTATTAAAAATAGCCTACTTATGGTAATAGGTAGTATTCCAGGGTACGGCGGTACTTACGCCAATTTTAGAGATGGCGAATTTCTTAATGCTCTAAGTACAAAAGGGATATTTAGTTATGTTTACCAGAGCATACCTATTATAGTTTTGATGTACTATAAAAAAAGAGTTGTCATTACCCGGAACGAAAATGTGTTATTTAATATAACCTATTTGTCCCTCATCACTCTGACTATAGCTTTGGAATTACGGATAATGCTTCGTGTCGAATATTACTTTATATTGGCGAAGGTTTTCACATTACCTCTCCTTGTTAGACTATGTGGTAATAATAGAACGCGAACAGTATTTTTGTTAGCTCTGGTGTTATATTTTTCACTTTATTTCATTGCTGTCTATATGACAGGGGTGGAGAAAAACTTACTACCGTATAAATCTGTATTAGGGTTCGAGGTTAATTGATGGCTGAAGCAGGTTGTAAAAATATTCTTTTAATATCTCCAGTGTTCTTCGGCTATGAGAAAAAAATACAAAAAGAACTGGAAGTTCAGGGTTGGAATGTAACATTCATTGACACAAGACCTTCAAACTCTTTTCTTACTAAGTCGTTAATACGACTTGGTTTCCACTTTCTGATTCGGGACAGATTAAAACAACATCATTCCAGTATACTGGAAGTTATTAGTAACGGTAATTTCTCTAAAATTCTGTTTGTAAACCCTGAAGGTTTCAATGAACGCTTTTTTGAGGATTTGAGGAAAGTTTCCCCTGATGTTGATATCAGATTATATTTGTGGGATTCAATAGATAACAAACCACTTATTAAGCCGGTTCTAAAATATTTTAATAAGTGTTTTACGTTCGACCGTGCGGATGCAAATAAAGCTGATAATCTTCATTTTCTGCCACTTTTTTATTGTGATGAGTATGGGAAAATAAGTTTAAAAAATACTCGTGATTATGATTTTGTTTTTATAGGCACGGTACACAGCCAAAGAATGAAGATTGTCCAATATTTTAAAGATGTCTCTGTTCGAGAAAAGAAAAATTTCTTTTATTACCTTTTCATCCAAAGTCGAGTGATTTATTGGTTCAGGCGATTAACTGATGTCAATTTCTCACAGTATAAGGATTTTACTTTTCATTTCAAGTCATTGACTGTTGGTGATATTTTAAATATTTTTTCGTCATCCAGGGCGGTTATAGACATTGAGCACGATAAGCAGAATGGATTAACTATGAGAACCTTTGAGGTTCTTGCGTCCGGAATTAAGTTGATTACAACTAATAAAGACATTATCAACTATGATTTATATCATCCTGATAATGTTTATATTATTGATCGATACAATGTAAAATTTGACTCGAGTTTTTTAGAAACACCTTTTAAAGCGTATGCGCCCGGAATATTAGAAAAATATAAATTAAATTCTTGGGTGCATTCGTTAGTAAACTAAATGTGGAATAATGTAATTAATCATGAAGAAAATACTTACTGTGGGTTATTATGCTGATTTTTCCAGGTTTTTTAATAAAATCAGACTTGAAACATTAAATATATCCGCTGACTATACATATTTTCATATAAACCTGCATTTAAGTGGATATCTTTATTCATTAGCGCATGGGCAAAGATCTGTTTACCTCCCTGTAGCATCCTCTAAGTTGCAGTTTGAGAAAAATGAAGGAAGAAATATAGATTTAAACCGCTTTATTCAATATCACGTAACCCTAAACCCAGACATTGACCAAACCAAACTTTTACAGCAGGCAGCAAAATACTTTAATTATTTTGAAAAGTTACTGAATGATTATGATCCTGACCTGATAATCGTTAGTGGTGATTCCCGAATGCCAGTTGAAATACTACAATTTCTGGCAAAAACGCACTCTATTAAGATCCTGCATTTCGAGCAAGCGCCCCTGGGCCGAACTGTACTTGATAGTAATGGAGTCAATGCAAACTGTTCATGCAGGAATCTAAGTACGATTGATATTAACGGTATAGAAGATAGCGATGAAATCAAACCATACAAAGAAATAAAATGGAGTGGTTACAAAAAATACCGTTTAATCGATGTATTAATTGAAAAGTTTTTACCATTTTTACAACCTATCGAACATGTCAGGCCTAAGCGAAAAACTGTTGAAACTGAGCTTTACCAGCGTTTACGTTTAAGCCATTTTCCTGGAAAGGAAGGCAGTACGCAGCGAGTCTATTTGCTTGTACTACAGGTTCCTGACGATGTGAATATGATATATCACAGCCCGTATTTTTCTAACCACTATGAAATTGTCAAAGCTGTTCACCATGCTCTTCCTGATAACAGTGTTTTGATTGTACGCGAACATCCTTTGTATAAACAATTGTATGAACCTTCTCTGTATTCTTATATAAATGATAATGAAAATATATACTTTGATTGTTCAAAAAATCTTTTTGATGCGATGAACAGTGCCGATGTTGTGGTTGTTAATAACTCTACCGTAGGCCTTGAGTCGATTGAAATTGGTAAACCAGTGGTGATACTGGGTAATGCCTACTATGACCAGTTTCCTTTGTGCTACAAATTTAATGGTGATAATTTGGAAAAGGTGCTCACCGACGCTGCATCTGAACCAACAGAAGATGAATTATTGCGCAGAAAAAAATGTCTGGTCTATTTATTCAATCACTATTTCATTCCTGGTCATTTCCGAGATTTAAACGGGCCAGCGCCAGGTTTCATTGCGAAATGGATATGTAATAATGTACATTAAAATCTTATGGTTCGTGAGAAATTATATATATAAGCTATTTTGCTTCAAAAAAGCTGGGTTGTATAGTTATATTGGCAAACCGATTTACTTTAAAGGGTTGAAGAATGTCAGTATAGGTAATAAGTTTAGGCTCTATCCTTTATGGCGGTTTGAGATTTCAGACTTTGGTTCTGTCACAATTGAAGATGACGTATCTATAGGGCAGTTTTTCCATCTCGTTTCAGTTGGAAGTGAACTTATTATTAAAAAAGGAACGGTTATATCTGCTGACGTTCTTATCACTAATTCTGACCATCGGTATACTGAAATTAATGTGCCTATTTATCAGCAGTCAATGAATAATAAAACAACCATCATAGGTGAAAATTGTTTTATTGGCGCTGGCGCAAAGATTCTGGCGGGTACGACGTTAGGAAAGCAATGTATTGTCGGGGCGAATTCGGTGGTAAAGGGTGATTTTCCTGATTATTGCGTGATTTCAGGTATGCCGGCTAAAATTATCAAGAAATACGACTTTGACACAAATAAATGGATACCTGTTTAATCTGGAGATAATATGTTGGTGCATGACACTTCAATTGCTGGCTGTAAAATTATCGAGCCCAAAGTTTTCGGTGATGAACGTGGTTTTTTTTTAGAGGTCTTTGAAAAAAAACGCTATGCTGAAATCCTCGGAGAAGATATCTCTTTTGTACAGGATAACTATTCTCGCTCCAGGCAAAATGTTTTGCGTGGATTGCATTTTCAAAAAACGTTTCCTCAAGGCAAGCTAGTCCGTGTAGTTCGTGGTGAGGTTTTTGACGTGGCGGTGGATATACGTCCGGATTCCCCTACTTTTGGCAAATGGGAAGGTATACTCCTTTCTGAAAGCAATAAAAAACAGTTCTGGGTTCCACCGGGTCTGGCGCATGGCTTCTATGTGTTATCTGAAATAGCTGATTTTGAATATAAATGTACCGACTATTATCATCCTGAAGATGAAGGCTGTTTGTTATGGAATGACCCTGAAGTGGGCATTTCATGGCCAGCAGAGCAACCAGTCTTGTCGGAAAAAGATGCTAATGGACTTTTACTAAAAGAGCTTTTATCAACGCTAAAAACTAAATAATCTATTTCATGTTTTCCTACCATGATAAGTTAAGATAGTGATCTGAGTTCAATCAATTTATTAATGTGCAGTAAAAAACACCTGACAGGAGTATGTAATGTCTAAGCAACAGATCGGCGTCGTCGGTATGGCAGTGATGGGGCGCAACCTGGCGCTCAACATCGAAAGCCGTGGTTATACCGTCTCCGTTTTCAACCGCTCCCGTGACAAAACCGAAGAAGTGATTGCCGAAAATCCAGGCAAGAAACTGGTGCCATTCTATACGGTCCAGGAGTTCGTTGAGTCTCTGGAGACGCCTCGTCGTATCCTGTTAATGGTGAAAGCGGGTGCGGGTACAGATGCTGCCATCGACTCCCTGAAACCTTACCTGGAAAAGGGCGACATCATTATTGATGGCGGTAATACCTTCTTCCAGGACACTATTCGTCGTAACCGTGAATTGTCTGCTGAGGGCTTCAACTTCATCGGAACCGGTGTATCCGGCGGTGAAGAGGGGGCGCTGAAGGGGCCATCTATCATGCCTGGCGGTCAGAAAGAAGCGTACGAGCTGGTTGCGCCGATCCTGACCAAAATCGCTGCTGTCGCAGAAGATGGCGAGCCGTGTGTGACCTATATCGGTCCGGACGGTGCGGGTCACTACGTGAAAATGGTTCACAACGGTATCGAATACGGCGACATGCAGCTCATTGCCGAAGCCTATTCCCTGCTGAAGGGCGGCCTGAACCTGTCCAATGAAGAACTGGCTGAAACCTTCACCGAGTGGAACAAAGGCGAGCTGAACAGCTACCTGATCGACATCACCAAAGACATCTTCACGAAGAAAGATGAAGAGGGTAAATACCTGGTTGATGTGATTCTGGACGAAGCGGCGAACAAAGGTACCGGTAAATGGACCAGCCAGAGCTCTCTGGATCTGGGTGAGCCACTGTCCCTGATCACCGAATCCGTATTCGCACGTTACATCTCTTCTCTGAAAGAACAACGTGTTGCGGCATCTAAGGTGCTGTCTGGCCCACAGGCTAAACCAGCCGGTGACAAAACCGAGTTCGTTGAGAAAGTTCGTCGCGCACTTTACCTGGGTAAAATCGTCTCTTATGCGCAAGGCTTCTCCCAGCTGCGCGCGGCTTCAGATGAAAATAACTGGGATCTGAACTACGGCGAAATCGCGAAGATCTTCCGCGCAGGTTGCATCATTCGCGCTCAGTTCCTGCAGAAAATTACCGATGCTTACGCTGAAAATGCGGGCATTGCAAACCTGCTGCTGGCACCGTACTTCAAGAAAATTGCTGACGAATACCAGCAGGCACTGCGCGATGTCGTAGCTTACGCGGTACAGAACGGTATTCCGGTTCCAACCTTCTCTGCGGCTGTGGCGTACTACGACAGCTACCGTGCTGCTGTTCTGCCTGCGAACCTGATTCAGGCGCAGCGTGACTACTTCGGTGCACATACCTACAAACGCACTGATAAAGAAGGCGTGTTCCACACCGAATGGCTGGATTAAGTTAATTTGCTTTAAGCCATCAAGACCCGGAGATCTCTCCGGGTTTTTTTTACACTAAAATTGACGATTGTTATTCGAAGTAGTCTGAATGTCGCCCCATTAGCAGGGAATCGTCCCGCTTCGCCTTGACAGTTCTGTCGGCCAGGAGGTACAAAGCCCAACAGTTATGTTTATCGCGATGGTCAGATGACCATCTGTACAGTTAACTCACAGAAGTCATTAGCGAATGAAAATAACAATCTCCGGAACAGGTTATGTTGGTCTTTCAAACGGTATCCTGATTGCGCAGAACCATGAAGTGGTCGCGCTGGATATCGTGCAGGCCAAAGTGGATATGCTTAATCAGAAGAAATCCCCGATTGTTGATAAAGAAATCCAGGATTACCTTTCGAATAAACCGCTGAATTTCCGTGCAACGACGGACAAAGAAGATGCTTACCGCGATGCGGATTATGTCATCATCGCGACGCCAACTGATTACGATCCGAAAACCAACTATTTCAATACCTCCAGTGTTGAAGCTGTGATCAAAGATGTCACGGCTATCAATCCAAACGCGGTAATGATCATCAAATCGACCATTCCGGTGGGATTCACCAAATCAATCAAAGAAGAGCTGGGTATTGAGAACGTTTTCTTCTCACCTGAATTCCTGCGTGAGGGGAGGGCACTCTACGATAACCTGCATCCGTCGCGCATTGTGATCGGGGAACGCTCTGAGCGTGCAGAGCGGTTTGCGTCGCTGCTGCAGGAAGGTGCCATTAAGCAAGATATCCCGGTGCTGTTTACTGATTCCACCGAAGCTGAGGCCATTAAACTCTTCGCTAACACCTATCTGGCCATGCGCGTGGCTTACTTCAATGAACTGGACAGCTACGCAGAAAGCCTGGGGCTGAATACCCGTCAGATCATTGAAGGCGTCTGCCTTGACCCACGTATCGGTAACCACTATAACAACCCGTCATTTGGTTACGGTGGTTACTGCCTGCCTAAAGATACCAAGCAGTTGCTTGCCAACTACCAGGCTGTACCAAACAACCTGATTTCGGCCATCGTCGATGCGAACCGTACGCGCAAGGATTTCATTTCGGATTCTATCCTCGCGCGCCAGCCTAAGGTTGTGGGGGTGTATCGCCTGATCATGAAGAGCGGTTCTGATAATTTCCGCGCCTCTTCCATTCAGGGGATCATGAAGCGTATTAAGGCGAAAGGTGTTCAGGTCATTATTTATGAACCAGCGATGCAGGAAGACGAGTTTTTCCACTCTCGCGTCATTCGCGATCTGAATGCCTTTAAAAAAGAAGCCGACGTTATTATCTCTAACCGAATGGCAGAAGAACTGGCGGATGTGGCAGATAAGGTCTATACCCGCGATCTGTTCGGCAGTGACTGATACAATAAAAAACCCGGCGTCGTTGCCGGGTTTTTTGTATTACACCTTATAGAAGTTACGATACCAGTCCACAAAGTTCTTCACCCCGTCTTTTACGGAGGTTTGTGGTTTAAAGCCAATAACGTCATACAGCGCTTTAGTGTCGGCGCTTGTTTCCAGCACATCGCCTGGCTGGATCGGCATCATGTTTTTCTCTGCCTCTTTGCCCAGGGCATCTTCCAGCGCGGTAATGTAATCCATCAGTTCAACGGGTGAGCTGTTGCCAATGTTATAAACGCGATACGGCGCGGAACTGGTAGCGGGTGAGCCCGTCTCGACAGTCCAGTTCGTATCGGCCTGCGGAATCACATCCTGAAGGCGGATAATCGCTTCAGCGATATCATCGATATAGGTAAAGTCGCGTTTCATCTTCCCGTAGTTGTAGACGTCGATACTCTTACCTTCAATCATCGCTTTGGTGAATTTAAAGAGCGCCATATCCGGGCGGCCCCACGGTCCATAAACCGTAAAGAAGCGCAGGCCCGTCGTCGGTAGGTTATAGAGATGCGAATAAGTATGCGACATCAGCTCGTTTGCTTTTTTGGTGGCCGCATAGAGTGATACCGGGTGATCGACTGAGTCATCCGTTGAGAACGGCATCTTGCGGTTAAGACCATAAACGGAGCTGGAAGAGGCGTACAGAAGGTGTTGAACCTTATTATGACGGCAGCCTTCAAGGACGTTGAGATGCCCCGTCAGGTTAGCATCCGCATACGCATGCGGGTTCTCAAGGGAGTAACGCACCCCGGCCTGGGCCGCCAGATGGATAACGCGATCGAATTTTTCATCAGCAAACAGTTTCGCCATACCTTCCCGATCGGCCAAATCCAGTTTCTGGAAAGTGAAATTGTCAGATGACAGAAGATCAAGGCGTGCTTGTTTCAGGTTGACGTCATAATAGTCATTCAGATTATCAATCCCGACAACCTGGTGGCCCGCTTCCAGAAGACGTTGGCTGACGTGGAAGCCGATAAAGCCTGCAGCGCCGGTGACCAGAAATTTCATACCTTTCCTCATCATATATCTACTCTGTAGGTGCGAAAACGCACCGGAATGGGGCTAATGATAGCGCGATGTACCAGGGTTACCAAACCTATCTTTTCGATATAACTAACAGGATTCCTATAGAAAATTTCACAACAGGCGATACACTAGTAAGCAAATATAATTATGCGATTTTTTGTCTTTTAAGGATTGTATGACGCAGAGCAACAATAACGTGGTCGACCGAAGCAATGACCCAGAGCAGATTGATTTAATTGATTTAGTGATGCAACTTTGGCGCAGCAAATGGACTATCGTTACGTTTGTTGTCATTGCTATCGTGTTGGCAGGAGCGTATTTGCTCATTGCAAAAGAGAAATGGACGTCAACGGCAATCATCTCCCAGCCTGATGCTGCACAAGTTGCCACCTACAATAACGCCCTCAACATTCTGTATGGCAATGCTGCGCCTTCCATGACGGAGGTTCAGACCCGCGTTATTGGTCGTTTCAACTCTGCATTTTCAGCCCTTTCTCAGGCGCTGGATAATCAGGAAGTTCCTGAAAAACTGTCTATTGAACCTTCCGTTAAAGGGCAACCTTTGCCTTTAAGCATCACATACACCAGTGATAGTGCAGAAGCTGCGCAGAAGCAACTGGCACAGTATATTCAGCAGGTGGATGAGCAGACGGCGAAAGAGTTGGGCGTTGACCTGAAGGACAACATCAAACAACAGATTACGATACTGAATGACTCTCTTGAGAACCAGGAGAAAGTTGCCCAGGAGCAAAAGGATCTGCGTATTAAGCAGATTTCCGAGGCCTTAAAGTTCGCTGATGCGGCGAAAGTTTCTACCCCTCAGGTACAGCAAACACAGGATGTCACCCAGGAAACCATGTTCCTTCTGGGAAGCGAAGCGCTGAAATCGATGATTGAAAACGAATCGAGTCGCCCGCTGGTTCTCTCCCCGGCGTATTATCAGACTAAACAGAATTTGCTGGATATTGAAAAACTTAAAGTGGACCCTGCCACTATCCATGTGTACCGTTACGTGATGAAACCGGATCTGCCAATCCGCCGGGACAGCCCGAAAAAAGCCATTGTCTTGATCCTTGCCGTAATGCTCGGCGGGATTATCGGTTCCGGCGTCGTGTTAGGACGCAACGCACTGCGGAACTACAAGCCAAGAAGCTGATTCGCAGACAAAAAAAGACCGGGTTTCCCCGGTCTTTTTTTATTTGTGCCGTTTGCGAAGATTCTCTATCACCGCGGTTAAATCCAGCGACTGATCCTGCAGTAGCACCAGCAGGTGATACATCAGATCCGACGCTTCGTTAGTCAGCTCTTCCCGGTCATGCACCGTCGCGGCCAGCGCCGTTTCAACACCTTCTTCACCCACTTTTTGCGCAATACGCTTAGTCCCGCTGGCATACAGCTTCGCAGTATATGAGCTCGTTGGGTCAGCCGTTTTACGCTCCGCCAGCAATTGTTCCAGTTGATACAGGAACAACCACTGGTGACTCGCCTCACCGAAGCAACTGCTGGTTCCTTTGTGGCAGGTTGGGCCAATCGGATTGACCAGTACCAGCAGGGTGTCATTATCGCAGTCCGGCGTAATGCTAACCACATTCAGGAAGTGGCCGGAGGTTTCCCCTTTGGTCCACAGGCGCTGTTTCGTGCGCGAGAAAAAGGTTACCTTACCGCTGTCGAGCGTTTTTGCCAGCGCGTCCTGGTTCATATATCCCAGCATCAGCACTTCGCCTGAAACCGCATGCTGTACAACCACCGGCAGTAATCCGTCGGTTTTTTCCCAGTCCAGCTGTGCCTGTTGTTGCTCTGTTAACATACCCTGATCTCCACGCCCTGGCCTGCCAGGTACGTTTTTAACTCACTAATATTGATAATCTGTTTGTGGAACACGGAGGCGGCCAGCGCCCCGTCGACGTTCGCATCACGGAACGCTTCGAGGAAGTGTTCCATGGTTCCCGCACCGCCGGAGGCAATCAGCGGGACGTGGCAAACCGCCCGGACTTTTTTCAGTTGCTCAAGGTCGTAGCCGTTACGCACGCCGTCCTGGTTCATCATGTTCAGTACGATTTCACCGGCACCGCGTTTTTGAACTTCCTGCACCCAGTCCAGTGTCTCCCACTGGGTGACGCGGGTGCGGCTTTCATCGCCAGTGTACTGATTGACGTGGTATTTGCCCGTCGCGGCGTCGAACCAGGTATCAATACCCACCACAACACACTGCACGCCAAAGCGATCCGCCAGGCGGGTAATAAGCTCAGGATCGGCCAGAGCAGGGGAGTTAATGGAAATTTTGTCGGCACCAAAAGAGAGTATTTTGGCTGCATCGTCGGCGGATTTAATCCCGCCCGCCACGCAAAACGGAATATCGATCACTTCCGCCACGCGTGCCACCCAGCTTTTGTCCACCACGCGACCATCGCTGGAGGCGGTGATGTCGTAAAATACCAGTTCGTCTGCACCTTCATCGGCATAGCGTTTTGCCAGCGGAACAATGTCACCAATGATCTCATGGTTGCGGAACTGCACGCCTTTCACTACCTGACCATCGCGCACGTCCAGGCAGGGGATTATACGTTTTGCCAGCATTGAATCGCCTCCGTTACCGTAAATTTGCCTTCCAGCAGAGCGCGACCAACAATCACGCCACGCACACCCGTTCCGCGCAGTGCTGCGATGTCGGCTAAATCGCCGATGCCGCCAGACGACTGAAACGCCACCTGCGGATAACGCGCGCAAACTTCTTCATATAAAGAGACGTTCGAACCCGCCAGCGTCCCGTCACGGGAGATATCCGTGCACAGCACGTGCTTCAGGCCAACGGGCTGATACATATCCACCAGTGCTTCCAGCGTCACGCCGGAGTTCTCCTGCCAGCCACTGATCGCCACCTGCTTATTTCCTTGCTCGTCAATGCGTACATCCAGCGCCAGCACCAGCGCATCCGCACCAAAGCGGCGGAACCAGCCTTTCACCTTTTCAGGATCGTTAACGGCGGTAGAGCCAACCACCACACGCGCCACACCAGCGTCCAGCAGCGAGGCAACATCCTCTTCCGTACGCACGCCACCGCCGACCTGCACGGGAATATCCACGCCAGCGACCAGTTTTTTAAGCAGAGGGATCTGGCGTTTCGCCGGATCTTTCGCACCGGTCAGATCGACCAGGTGCAACACCTCCGCGCCCTGGGCGGCATAATCCTGCAGACGCGGCAGCGGATCGTTACCGTAGTCGCGCTGCTGGCCGTAATCGCCCTGATGGAGACGGACAACCGTGCCGTCAATTAAATCTAAAGCGGGAATAATCATCACATCTCCAGGAAGTTTTTCAGCAACTGTGCGCCTGCGGCACCAGAGCGTTCCGGGTGAAACTGCACGCCGTAAAAATTATCTTTCTGCACCGCCGCGGTGAAAGCCTCGCCATAATTGCACTGGGCGATGGTGTACGGATTTACCGGCATGGCGTAACTGTGGACGAAGTAAAAATACGCGCCGTCTTCGATACCGCGAAACAGCCGGTCGCCCGCTTTCGGGTAGACACGGTTCCAGCCCATATGCGGCAGAGGGAGGCCGTGGTCAGCCATCTTTGGCACGTCTTCTTCAATTATCCCGAGCAGGTCGACGCCGTTCGACTCTTCGCTACGCCGCCCTAACAGCTGCATCCCTAAGCAAATGCCCAGCACTGGCTGAGTACAGGCTTTGATAAGCTCAATCAGCTCACGCTCGTGGATCTGATCCATCGCCGCCTGCGCTGTCCCCACGCCCGGCAAAAAAAGTTTATCCGCGCGCAATACCACATCGGGATCGCGGCTTACCACCGGCTCATAGCCGTGGCGAATGATTGCCGATTTCACGGAGTTCAGGTTGGCGCATCCGGTGTCCAGAATCACCACGTTCATTACAGCACTCCTTTCGACGAGGGAAGGGCGTCACCTTCAACGCGGATCGCCTGACGCAGGGTACGGCCAAAGGCTTTGAACAGGCTCTCCACGCGGTGGTGATCGTTCTTGCCTTTGGTTTTGAGGTGCAGCGTCAGCCCCATGGTGTAGGAGAGCGAACGGAAAAAGTGTTCCACCATTTCGGTGCTGAGATCGCCCACGCGCTGGTAGGTGAAGTCGGCTTTATATTCCAGGTGCGGACGCCCGGAGATATCCATCGCGCAGCGTGCCAGGCACTCGTCCATCGGCAGGACAAAGCCAAAACGGTTGATGCCGCGTTTGTCACCCAGCGCCAGCTTCAGCGCTTCGCCCAGCGCCAGACCGGTGTCTTCAACGGTGTGGTGATCGTCAATATACAGGTCGCCTTTAACGGTAATTTCCATGCGGAAGCCGCCGTGCGTGGCAATCTGGTCCAGCATGTGGTCGAAGAAGCCGACGCCAGTGTGGATCTTGCTGCCGCCTTCGCGGTCCAGCCAGACCTTCACGTCAATCTGCGTCTCTTTGGTGATGCGCTCAACGTGCGAGTAGCGGTCACGTTTGGTTAGCTGCTCGCCAATCATCGCCCAGCTCAGGTTGTCGCGGTTGTAGCGCAGGCCCGAAATCCCCATGTTTTCGGCAAGCGTAATATCGGTAACACGATCGCCAATGACATAGCTGTTGGCTTTATCCAGCACCTCTTCTGCCAGGTAGCGCTCAACCAGTTTCACCTTCGGCTTACGGCAGTCGCACTCATCGGCGGGGAAAAGAGGGGCAATCAGCCACTCATCAAAACCCACCCCCCCCCCGGGGGGGAGTCGCAACATCCGGGTTTTCGGGCCACCCAAACGCGCACGCGGGGAACCGGCCCCCCCCCCGCCCGGCCTGGTTGGGGGCG
>OJJJ01000159.1_pt1 | contig 42650 bp, 37 predicted proteins | sample 1596311 | NCBI WGS metagenome assembly OJJJ01 (sample SAMEA4350140, study PRJEB24818) | metagenome | biome: human; feature: gut; material: faeces | place: Denmark | collected 2013-09 | reverse complement strand
ATTTGCCTGGCGGCTGTAGCGCGGTGGTCCCACCTGACCCCATGCCGAACTCAGAAGTGAAACGCCGTAGCGCCGATGGTAGTGTGGGGTCTCCCCATGCGAGAGTAGGGAACTGCCAGGCATCAAACAAGTGAAGAAGCCCATCCTGACGGATGGGCTTTTTTGCGTCTGTGTTTTTGGGAAGTGCTTGCTCGCTGCCGGAATGGTAGGCCTGATAAGCGCAAAATCATCAGGCACAATTTCGCAGATTACCGGTTGGTTAACGTCCCAGCCACTGTGTAACAAACCCTGCAATTTGTTGTACGTCGTTGATATCTAAAAGTGGGACATCCACTTCAAGTGGAACATCACTGGCAACCGCAACAACATACTCATCAATCGTCAATTCTTGTGCACTATGCCCGCAATTTTCACGAAAAAGCAGGATCTTGGCGACAGGTTCGTGTTTAAAACCCTCAACCAGTACCAAATCCAGTGTTGTAGCATCCATTCGGCTCACCAGATAGGCTAAATCTAACTCAGGTTCTGCCGGCGTTTCCGTCATTAACGCCCAGCGTTGCTGGCTGGCGACCAGTGTTTGCGCTGCCCCAGCTTTACGTAACTCATAGCTATCCTTGCCGGGTTTATCGACGTCCATGTTGTGGTGGGTATGCTTAATTAATCCTGGACGAATGCCTTTGGCGCACAGTTCCGGGATCAGTTTTTTGAGCAGTGTGGTTTTTCCTGTGCCGCTCCATGCGGCAATACCGAGCAATGGGATCATGATTTATCCTGCCATCTGGCCAATTCTTCAGGTGTGTTCACATTCACAAACGCATCTTTATGATCGCTAAAATCGATGGCGTGTCCGCCGGCCTGGCGCATAAAGACCATCACCCGTCGTTCACCTGCCTGAAGATACTCCTGCAGTAACGGCTGCATTGCTCTGTGCATCAGCGCAATTGTCGGGTGATCCCGCTCCCCATCATGCACCCACACCACTGGCGCATTTTGGCGCTGTTCTGCCAGTCTTGCGACCAGGTTGTGGGGAATATAGGGCATATCGCAGGGGCAGAATAAAAACCAGTCACCTGCCAGTTGTAAAAATACCGACAGCATTCCGGCCAGCGGGCCTGGGAAATCAGGCAATGAATCAGGGATAACTTGCAGACCACTTTGCTGATAAATATCCTGATGGCGATTGGCATTAACCACGACTGTCTCGACCTGTAAGGCGAGCGCATCGGCGACGTGCCGCCACAAAGGTTTGCCGTCTAGCTCAAGCAGTCCTTTATCTGCACCCCCCATCCGCCTGGCCTTACCGCCCGCCAGGACAACCCCTGTAATTGCACTATCCAGAATCACTGATATCGCCTCTTTTAATGTGGGATTGACCCTGCTAACGTATCTGTATTAAGCGTAAGGAGCACAACCATGAAATGTAAACGTCTGAATGAAGTTATTGAACTCCTCCAGCCAGCCTGGCAGAAAGAACCCGATCTTAACCTGATGCAATTTTTACAGAAACTGGCGAAAGAGTCAGGTTTTGACGGAGAACTGGCGGATTTAACTGATGACATTCTGATCTATCACCTGAAAATGCGTGACTCAGCGAAGGATGCGGTGATCCCAGGTATTCAGAAAGATTATGAAGAAGACTTTAAAACCGCATTGCTGCGCGCTCGTGGCGTAATTAAAGAGTAAAAGCTTGTAATCGCCGCCACCGAAAGTGCTGCGAAATGATATCCTGAATCATTCGTAGTAATTTCCGGATGATGGGATGAATAACAACGCTTTTACTTTCCAAACGCTACACCCGGATACCATCATGGATGCGCTGTTTGAGCAGGGGATCCGGGTGGATTCCGGGCTTACCCCGCTCAACAGCTATGAAAACCGTGTCTACCAATTCCAGGACGAAGACCGTCGACGCTTTGTCGTAAAGTTTTACCGCCCTGAGCGTTGGTCCGTCGATCAAATACAGGAAGAACATCAGTTTGCACTGGAACTGGTGCGTGATGACGTGCCGGTTGCGGCGCCGATGGTGTTTGATGGCCAGACGTTACTGGGGCATCAAGGGTTCCACTATGCGATATTCCCCAGCGTAGGAGGTCGGCAGTTTGAAGCCGACAATATCGATCAAATGGAGTCGGTTGGCCGCTATCTCGGGCGTCTGCATCAAACCGGGCGAAAACAACCCTTTGCTTTTCGACCGACCATTGGCCTCGATGAGTATCTGATTGAACCGCGTAAACTTTTCGACAGTGCACCGATTATTCCATCAGGGCAAAAAGCGGCATTTCTGAAAGCAACGGATGCGCTTATCACCGTGGTTACCGAGCGGTGGCATACGCGTTTTGACACTCTGCGCCTGCACGGTGACTGTCATGCCGGAAATATTCTGTGGCGCGATGGTCCGATGTTTGTCGATTTAGATGATGCCCGCAATGGCCCGGCCATTCAGGATTTATGGATGCTGCTTAATGGTGATAAAGCCGAGCAGCGCATGCAGCTTGAAACCATTATCGAAGCTTATGAAGAGTTTACTGAGTTCGACGTCGCTGATTTAGGACTCATAGAACCTTTACGCGCCATGCGTTTAGTTTATTATCTAGCCTGGCTGATTCGACGTTGGGATGATCCTGCGTTTCCAAAAAACTTCCCGTGGTTAACCGGAGAAGATTACTGGCACCGTCAGACGGCGACCTTTATTGAGCAGGCAAAAATTCTGCAACAACCCCCCTTACAATTAACGCCAATGTATTAATCGGAGAGACATGGACATGAAAAAAATATGGCTGGCGCTGGCTGGTATGGTTTTAGCTTTTAGCGCATCGGCAGCGCAGTTCCAGGATGGTAAGCAGTACATCACACTGGAAAAGCCTATTGCGGGTGAACCGCAGGTGTTGGAGTTCTTCTCCTTCTACTGCCCGCATTGCTACCAGTTTGAAGAAGTGCTTCACGTATCTGATAACGTGAAGAAAAAACTGCCTGAAGGCACCAAGATGACCAAATACCACGTTGAGTTTTTGGGACCTCTGGGCAAAGATCTGACTCAGGCGTGGGCGGTTGCGCTGGCGCTGGGCGTAGAAGATAAGGTCACAGTACCGTTGTTTGAAGCGGTGCAGAAAACTCAGACCGTCCAGTCTACCGCTGATATCCGTAAAGTATTTGTTGATGCGGGTATTAAAGGTGAAGACTATGATGCGGCATGGAACAGCTTCGTGGTGAAATCACTGGTCGCGCAGCAGGAAAAAGCGGCTGCCGATCTGCAACTGCAGGGGGTTCCGGCGATGTTTGTGAATGGCAAATATCAGGTGAATCCGCAAGGCATGGATACCAGCAGCATGGATATCTTTGTACAGCAGTATGCCGATACCGTGAAATATCTGGTAGGCCAGAAGTAAACGAAAAAGCCGGTCAGAGACCGGCTTTTTTAGTTGAGGCTTTAATCGCATCTATTTGCGCATCTTTCTCGGCCCAGAGCGTATTCAGCCACAGCTGGAACCGACGCTTAAACCCTTTATCGTTGACGTAATCACCGTGTAATTCCTCTTTCACCGGCTCCAGATTCACCCGTACTACAATGCGCGTTAACTTACCGCTCAGCATGTCGTAGAAAGGATGGCTGCTGTTTTGCGGATAACACAGCGTGACGTTCAGCAACTTATCGAATTGCGACCCTAAGACATTCAGCGCCATCGCAATACCGGCAGCCTTAGGTGGCAGCAGGTTTTTATAGGGAGATCGGGTCTGCTGGCATTTCTCGTGGGTGAACCGTGATCCTTCGACAAAATTCACGATCGTTGTTGGATGCACACGAAACTTCTCACAAGAAAGACGTGTTGTTTCCACATCTTTACCACGTCGTTCAGGGTGACGGAGCAAATAACCGCGCGAATAGCGTTTCATAAATGGCATATCCAGCGCCCAACATGCCAGACCAATAAAAGGCACCCAGGCTAACGGCTGCTTAAGAAAGTATTTATTCATCGGGATATGCTTACGAAACAAAACGCAAAGCACAACGATGTCGGCCCAGCTGTAGTGATTACAGATGAGCAGATACCAATTTTTCTTGCTCAGACCTTCCAGCCCCTCAACATCCCACTTCAGTCGTGGATTAAGGTGTAGCAATAGCGCCAGACCTTCACACCAGCAGTACATCATGAAATTACAAAAGAGGGATACTTTGCGCCAGACGAAAGGAATAGGCAAAAGCAGTTTTACAACTCCGGCCAGGATGATTGGCACGGAACATAAAATTGTGACCAATATGGTCAATGCGATACTCAGCAGCAGCGTTATCGCGGCGAGTATTCTCGCCATAATTAAATTATTCAAAAGGTTAGCCATAAATAGTGCGCTAAAAGGGCGCAAGGGGCTAATTTTATCAGAAAACGAACCAAATGATGGATCTTCGCTGAATAGAAAAAAAGGGAATATCTATCCACATCCAGCTATAAGCTGAAAAGATGATATAAAATTCTGCGTCATGAAATAACATAATGAAAAATATGCAGAATTATTATGATTAATAAATTATCTTGCTGTATTTAAAGGGCTGAAAATTATTTATTCACAAACTTATCCACAGCTCACATTGCGAACAACGCAGAAGATCTGCAAAAGTTTTTCGACAAATGCGGCGAAAAACTCATGTTTTCATCCTGTCTGTGGCATCCTTTACCCATAATCTGATAAACAGGCATGGACATTATGGTTCAGATCCCAGAAAACCCACTTATCCTTGTAGATGGCTCATCTTACCTGTATCGCGCATACCATGCGTTCCCACCGCTGACCAACAGCGCAGGAGAGCCTACGGGCGCGATGTACGGTGTCCTCAACATGCTGCGTAGCTTGATTTTGCAATATAAGCCGACGCATGCGGCGGTGGTATTCGACGCCAAGGGTAAAACCTTCCGTGATGAATTATTCGAGCACTACAAATCGCATCGTCCGCCGATGCCAGACGATCTACGCGCGCAGATTGAACCGCTGCACGCGATGGTAAAAGCCATGGGGTTACCCCTGCTGGCTGTTTCAGGCGTGGAAGCGGACGACGTTATCGGTACGCTGGCGCGTGAAGCCGAGCAAATTGGCCGTCCGGTACTGATCAGTACCGGTGATAAAGATATGGCTCAGCTGGTGACGCCGAATATCACCCTCATCAACACCATGACCAATACGATCCTCGGCCCGGATGAGGTGGTAAATAAGTATGGCGTGCCGCCGGAACTGATTATCGACTTCCTGGCGCTGATGGGCGACTCTTCTGATAACATTCCTGGTGTGCCGGGTGTGGGTGAAAAGACGGCTCAGGCGTTACTCCAGGGGCTGGGTGGGCTGGACACGCTCTATGCTGAATCAGAAAAAATAGCGGGCCTGACGTTCCGTGGCGCAAAAACCATGGCTGGCAAGCTCGAGCAGAATAAAGAGGTGGCTTACCTCTCTTATAAGCTGGCAACCATCAAAACGGATGTCGAGCTGGAATTAACCTGCGAGCAGCTGGAAGTACGACAACCTGCAGTGGACGAGCTGTTAAATCTGTTCAAACAATATGAGTTCAAACGTTGGGTCACCGACGTTGAAGCCGGGAAATGGCTGCAGGCAAAAGGCACAAAACCTGCGGCAAAACCACAGGAAACCATCGTTATTGATGAAACGCCTGAGGAGCCCGCCACGGTTCTCTCATACGATAACTATGTGACGATTCTGGACGAGACGACGCTGGAAGCGTGGATTGCGAAGCTGAAAAAAGCGCCGGTCTTTGCTTTTGATACCGAAACCGACAGCCTGGACAATATCTCCGCGAATCTGGTGGGGCTCTCTTTCGCTATTGAACCGGGTGTGGCGGCGTATGTTCCTGTCGCGCATGACTACCTGGATGCCCCTGACCAAATTTCCCGTGATCGGGCACTGACGCTGCTGAAGCCGCTACTGGAAGACGAAAAAGCGCATAAAGTTGGGCAAAACCTGAAGTATGACCGTGGCATCCTGGCGAACTACGGTATCGAACTGCGCGGTATCGTCTTTGATACCATGCTCGAATCCTACATTCTTAACAGCGTTGCCGGGCGACACGATATGGACAGCCTGTCTGACCGCTGGCTGAAACATAAAACGATCACCTTCGAAGAGATCGCCGGGAAAGGTAAAAACCAACTGACCTTTAACCAGATTGCGCTGGAAGAAGCTGGTCGTTATGCCGCGGAGGACGCCGACGTCACGCTACAGCTGCATCTGAAAATGTGGCCAGAGCTGCAAAAACATAAAGGACCGCTAAACGTCTTCGAGAATATCGATATGCCGTTGGTCCCGGTCCTGTCCCGCATCGAGCGCAACGGTGTAAAAATCGACCCTGCCGTGTTGCACAAGCATTCAGCAGAGCTGACGCTGCGTTTGAACGAGCTGGAGCAAAAAGCGCACGAGATTGCCGGGGAAGCCTTTAACCTCTCTTCCACTAAACAGCTGCAAACCATTCTGTTTGAAAAGCAGGGCATCAAGCCGCTGAAGAAAACGCCGGGCGGCGCGCCGTCAACGTCAGAAGAGGTGCTGGAAGAGTTAGCGCTGGATTATCCGCTGCCGAAGGTGATTCTGGAATATCGTGGGCTGGCAAAATTGAAGTCTACTTATACAGATAAACTTCCGCTGATGATCAACCCGAAAACTGGCCGTGTGCATACCTCTTATCATCAGGCCGTTACGGCGACCGGGCGTTTGTCTTCTACCGATCCTAACCTGCAAAATATTCCGGTGCGTAATGAGGAAGGACGCCGTATTCGCCAGGCATTTATTGCACCAGAAGATTATGTCATTGTCTCGGCGGACTACTCGCAGATTGAGCTACGCATTATGGCGCACCTCTCGCGTGATAAGGGGCTGCTTACCGCCTTTGCCGAAGGAAAGGACATTCACCGCGCCACGGCTGCAGAGGTCTTTGGCTTACCTCTTGATTCCGTGACCAGTGAACAGCGCCGCAGCGCGAAGGCCATCAACTTTGGTCTGATCTACGGCATGAGCGCTTTCGGTCTTGCACGCCAGCTCAATATTCCACGCAAAGAAGCGCAGAAGTACATGGATCTCTATTTCGAACGCTACCCGGGCGTACTGGAATATATGGAACGCACGCGTGCGCAGGCAAAAGAGCAAGGGTACGTTGAAACGCTGGAAGGACGTCGCCTCTATTTACCGGATATCAAATCCAGTAATGGTGCGCGTCGTGCAGGTGCTGAACGTGCGGCGATTAACGCCCCGATGCAAGGCACCGCTGCGGACATTATTAAGCGCGCTATGATTGCCGTAGACGGCTGGCTGCAAACCGAACAGCCTCGCGTACGTATGATCATGCAGGTACATGATGAACTGGTGTTTGAAGTGCACAAAGATGATCTCGATAGCGTCTCGAAAAAAATCCATCAGCTGATGGAGAACGGAACGCGAATTGATGTGCCGCTGCTGGTGGAAGTCGGAAGCGGTGAAAACTGGGATCAAGCGCACTAAGGGTTTGCTGAATAACGCGCTCTTTTCGTAACTAAGCAACATAAGTTAGCGCTTTTTGTGATGACCATTAAAATTTCCTATGCCGGGAGTGAAAAAAAATTACAAAAAGTGCTTTCTGCGCTGCTCAAAAAAGAGTAAAGTTATTCTCGTAGGGTACAGAGGTAAGATGTTCTATCTTTCAGACCTTTTACTTCACGTAATCGGATTTGGCTGAATATTTTAGCCGCCCCAGTCAGTAATGACTGGGGCGTTTTTTATTGTGCGAAAGAAAGGTTTCGCACATGCTGTAGGCCGGATAAGACGCGCAGCGGCGCCATCCGGCATATCGGTAGGTTATTCCCCGTCCTGCATCTCTTCAATAGGCGCCAGTTCGCTAAACCAGGTATCCAGTTTCTGACGCAGTTTATCCACACCCAGCTTTTTCAGCGATGAGAATGCTTCTACCTGTACATCGCCATTAAACGCCAGCACTGCTTCACGCACCATATTCAACTGTGCTTTGCGTGCGCCGCTGGCCAGTTTGTCCGCTTTGGTCAGTAATACCAGCACCTGGACGTTGCTCTCTACGGCCCACAAAATCATCTGCTGATCGAGATCTTTCAGTGGATGGCGAATATCCATCAGTACGACCAAGCCTTGCAGGCTTTGACGTTTCTCAAGATATTCTGCCAGCGCGCGCTGCCATTTGCGCTTCATCTCTTCCGGAACTTCTGCATACCCGTACCCCGGCAAGTCAACCAGACGTTTACCGTCAACCACTTCAAACAAGTTGATGAGCTGAGTACGGCCCGGCGTTTTAGATGTACGTGCCAGACCCTTTTGATTTGTCAGGGTATTTAGTGCGCTGGATTTGCCTGCGTTGGAACGGCCAGCAAAAGCCACTTCAATTCCTGTATCGGAAGGTAAATGGCGAATATCAGGCGCACTCATCACAAAATGCGTCTGTTGATAATTCAAGTTAGTCAACGTGGTCGTCTCCATCAATCAAGGCTTTGCCGCGATTATACCTGAACACCAGCAAAAGGCGGATTTTTCGACGCGCGGGTTATGTAAGTTAAAAGCGCGGGCTTTGTGAGACATTGCCGATAGTATTTATGCGAGATGAGAGAGTGTATAACAACATAAATTAAATAAATCATGTGATTACGATTAAGCAATATTCTGAATAACCGAAACTGTTAAGTCGGTTACTTGTGCGCGTAACCCAAAAGAGTAAAGTAACGTTCATAGCGAGGGAGCTAACAGGATAAACGACTCAGGATGAGGGTCAGGAGCGCCAGGAGGCGAAGACGCAGGATTGTCAGGAAGACAAACGTCCGGAGACGTTAGTAAAAGGAAATGGAAACAACACGGAATGTTTCTGGCTAAGGGAAAAACAGGGTGTGTTGATAGCCGACAGGGATTGTAGGGCCCGTTAAGGGTTGAGAGTCAGGAAAAAAGGCGACAGATTACTCTGTCGCCTTTTTTCTTTATTTCTGCTAGATTCCGGCGCAATTATATACTGAATAAAAACAGCCAAAGACGAATCATGATGAAAACAACTTCTACACCTCGCGGGAAAGGTCCTGCAAAGGCGCGTCGTAAGACACGCGAAGAAATTAACCTGGAAGCTCGCGACCGTAAGCGTCAGAAAAAACACCGTGGTCTTGCGGCGGGCAGCCGTGCGACCGGCAGCGACGGTGCATCAGGTGGCGGAAACCAAAACAAACACAAAGATCCTCGTATTGGCAGTAAAACTCCCATTGCATTGGGTGTGACTGAAAAAGTCACCAAACAGCACAAACCGAAGAGTGAGAAACCTATGCTTTCACCACAGGCTGAGTTGGATTTACTGGAAACGGATGAGCGCCTGGATGCGCTGCTGGAACGTCTTGAAGCGGGAGAGATCCTGAGTGCTGAAGATCAGTCCTGGGTGGATGCCAAGCTGGATCGCATCGATGAGCTGATGCAGAAACTGGGGCTCTCTTACGATGATGACGAAGAAATTGACGAAGAAGAAGAAAAGCAGGAAGACATGATGCGCCTGCTGAAGGGCGGTAACTAACGGTTTTGTACCGTGGGTCTTCCCGTCCTGCTTATAACCCTTCCGGTTATATGTTATCTGGTGTGGTTATTCGTTAAACTACAGCGATTGTCGCGGCGCCAAAAGTGGCTGCGCAACCGGCTTATCACTCGCAGTGGGGGTAAGCCGGTACGCCGTACCCGCCAGAAACGCCATCGGAAGGAGTGAGCATGTCTGAGCAGCTAATCGACTGGGACCTGGCCCTGATCCAGAAATATAACTATTCCGGGCCACGATACACCTCGTATCCGACCGCGCTGGAGTTTTCTGCAGACTACGGTGCTGAAGCATTTCTGCAAGCCGTAGCGCGTTACCCTGAACGTCCACTCTCTTTGTACGTCCATATCCCGTTCTGCCATAAATTGTGCTATTTCTGCGGCTGCAACAAAATTGTGACCCGCCAGCAGCATAAGGCCGATCAATATCTGGACGTTTTAGAACAAGAGATTATTCATCGCGCGCCGCTGTTTGCTGGCCGTCATGTTAGCCAGTTGCATTGGGGCGGCGGCACGCCAACCTATCTGAATAAAGCGCAGATTAGCCGCTTAATGACACTGCTGCGTGATAACTTCGATTTTAACGCGGATGCAGAAATCTCGATCGAAGTTGATCCGCGAGAAATCGAACTCGATGTTCTCGATCATTTACGTGCTGAAGGCTTTAACCGCCTGAGCATGGGGGTGCAGGACTTCAATAAAGAAGTTCAGCGCTTGGTAAACCGTGAGCAGGACGAGGAGTTTATCTTTGCACTGATTAATCGTGCGCGTGAGATTGGCTTTACCTCGACCAACATTGACCTTATCTATGGTCTGCCAAAACAGACGCCGGAAAGCTTTGCCTTTACCCTGAAGCGGGTGGCTGAGCTCAATCCCGACCGCCTGAGTGTCTTTAACTATGCGCACCTGCCAACGTTGTTTGCCGCGCAGCGTAAAATCAAAGATGCTGACCTGCCCAGCCCACAACAGAAGCTGGATATTTTGCAGGAGACCATCTCCTCGCTGACCGAAACGGGCTATCAGTTCATTGGGATGGATCACTTTGCCCGCCCGGATGACGAGCTGGCGATTGCCCAGCGCGAGGGTGTTCTGCACCGTAATTTCCAGGGTTATACCACCCAGGGCGATACCGACCTGCTGGGCATGGGCGTTTCCGCCATCAGTATGATTGGCGACAACTACGCGCAGAACCAAAAAGAGCTGAAGCACTATTATCAGCAGGTGGATGAGCAGGGAAATGCGCTGTGGCGCGGTATTGCACTGACCCAAGATGACTGTATTCGCCGGGATGTGATTAAACTACTGATCTGCAACTTCCGCCTCGACTACGCCGTCGTAGAACAGCAATGGGATCTGAACTTTGCTGACTATTTTGCTGAAGACCTGAAGCTGTTGGCACCGCTGGCGAAAGATGGGCTGGTGGATGTGAATGAGAAGGGGATTCAGGTGACACCAAAAGGTCGTCTGCTGATCCGCAATATTTGCATGTGCTTTGATGCTTACCTGCGCCAGAAAGCACGGATGCAGCAGTTCTCGCGGGTCATCTAATGACGTTGCCCGGCGGCGCTTCGCTTACCGGGCCTACGACATCTTAATATGTAGGTCGGGTAAGCGAAGCGCCACCCGACAAACCCGCTAGCTAAACAGCCCAACCAGCGCCGCACACAGCACCGCGGCAACCGCAGTTTGCGGCGTATGGCTTTCAACCGAGCCGCTCGACAGCAGATTAATAATTGATTCCAGCATGATGACTTCCCCCGTTTTCCGGGCACGATCATACTTAACTCATCGGAACAGTAAAGCGCAAAATAGCAGCACTTTGCGCTCAATTATCAATCTTTACACAGCGACAATCCCTTACTCCATGCCAAGCTCTTTTAACTTACGCGTCAGGGTATTACGCCCCCATCCGAGTAAGCGCGCCGCTTCCTGTTTATGGCCCTGAGTATGGCGCAGCGCGGTGGTTAACAGCGTGCGTTCCATTTCAGGCTGTGCTTCAGAGAGTAAGTTTTGATGACCGGAACGTAATGCCCGGTCAGCCCATTGTGCCAGCAGTGTTGCCCAGCTGTCCGGCTGCATATGTGAAGGTGCATCCGGTACGCTCGCTTCAAACAGTTCTGCCGGCAGGTCCTGAATCAGCACTTCCTGCCCGGCGGCCATCACGGTTAACCAGCGGCAGGTGTTCTCAAGTTGACGAACGTTACCCGGCCAGGCCAGACGCGTCAGTGCGGCCTCGGTTTCAGGGTGTAACTGCTTGGCTTCCACACCCAGCTCGTGAGCGGCTTCCTGCAGGAAATGACGCGCCAGGCGAGGGATGTCTTCCCGTCGCTCGCGCAGCGGGGGCAAATGAACGCGAATGACGTTCAGTCGGTGGAACAAGTCCTCGCGGAACTTGCCTTCCTGTACCCGCAGTTCCAGATTCTGGTGCGTAGCCGCGATAATGCGCACGTCCACCTTCACCGGCGCATAGCCGCCGACGCGGTAAAACTGTCCGTCGGCTAATACACGCAGCAATCGCGTTTGCACGTCCAGCGGCATATCGCCAATTTCATCGAGAAACAGCGTGCCGCCGTCCGCCTGCTCGAAGCGCCCCTGACGAATGGTATTGGCGCCGGTAAAGGCACCTTTTTCGTGGCCAAACAGTTCAGATTCGATTAAATCCTTCGGAATAGCCGCCATGTTAAGGGCGATAAATGGTGCTTTGGCGCGCGGGCTGTGACGGTGGAGCGCATGGGCAACCAACTCTTTACCGGTCCCGGACTCACCGTTGATCAAGACGCTAATTGAAGAGCGGGAAAGCCGGCCAATTATGCGAAAGACATCCTGCATCGCTGGGGCTTCACCGATGATGTCGGTGGTGGGGCCGTTGATCTGAACATTACGCGGCTGCTGCTGTTCCTGATAATGGCTTATGGCGCGTTCGACCAGCGCCACGGCTTCGTCAATATCAAACGGCTTGGGCAGGTAATCGAACGCCCCTTGCTGGTAGGCGCTGACGGCGGCATCCAGATCGGAGTGCGCGGTCATGATGATGACCGGGAGCATCGGATGACGCTGTTTAATCTGTTTTAACAGCGTCAGGCCGTCCATCCCCGGCATGCGGATATCCGACAACAGCACGTCCGGCGTTTTACTGGCGAGCGCGTCCAGTACCTCTTTACCGCTTTCAAATGTGGTGCAGCTGAGTCCTGCCCCTGCGAGCGCACGTTCAAGCACCCAACGGATGGAACTATCGTCATCAACGACCCAGACTATTCCTCGTTGCATAAACGTTACCTCTATTTCCTGATAGGCAGGTAAACCGAGAACTCGGTATGACCCGGCCAACTGGTAAATTCAATTTTGCCGGAATGTTGATCAATCAAATTACGGGCGATGGATAATCCCAGCCCGGTCCCCCCCTCGCGGCCGCTAACCATGGGATAGAACAGCGTATCCTGTAAATGTGGAGGAATACCCGGACCGTTGTCCTCAACGTCAATACGCGCCGCCAGGCGGTAACGCATGCCGTGCAATGTGAGCTGAAACGCGGTGCGGGTACGCAGAATAATCTCGCCACCTTCCGGTCCCAGCGCCTGTAGCGCATTACGTACGATATTCAGCAGTACCTGTTCTATCTGGTCGGGGTCGTGCAGTATTTCCGGCAGGCTCGGGTCGTAATCGCGGATCAACGTGACATTTTCCGGGAGTTCCATCGACACCAGTGCCACAACGCGTTCTGCCACCTTGTGAATACTTTCCGTGATGTGCATACCGGGGTGCTGCGGCCCCAGCAGGCGGTCGACCAGGTTACGCAGGCGGTCTGCCTGCTCAATAATGACTTGGGTATATTCCTTGAGGGCTGGATCCGGTAGCGCTTTACTGAGCAGTTGCGCTGCACCGCGTAATCCACCCAACGGGTTTTTAATTTCATGCGCCAGACCACGTACCAGATCGCGGGCGGCTATTTGCTGGGCATGCTGGAGCTGCTCCTGACTCAGACGGCGCTGGTTATCCATGGGCGCCATCTCCAGCAGAATAAGGCCATCAGGCAGCCTCTGAGCGGTCACAGAGAGGATATGCGAGTGACTATCTATCACCAGCGTCACTTCGTTGTCCGTAAAGCCCTGACCCGCTTCCAGGCTCTCTCGCATCAGCCCGATGTTTAATGAGAAATAACTCAGCAGTTCAGAAAGCGGCGTGCCAAACAGTTTGCGGGAACTTTGGGCCAGCAGTTGCTGTGCCGCGGGGTTGGCGTAATGTACCACCAGCTCATCGTCGACAAGTAAAATGCTGTTAATTAACGAATTGAGGATCTGCCCAGCATCGGGCAGCGTGCCGGTTGCCATTCAGCAGTCTCCTGAAAAAGGTTGCACCAATTTAGTGCATTATAGCTTTCACGCAGAAAAAGCGCGAAGGATCAGTTCGTTGGCGGAGAAAAAAGCCCATCGTGTGATGGGCTGAAAGTTTCCACGGCAACTAAAACCTTCGTCTTTCTCCCTACAGCTGTGTTGGCTGCTTTCGCTCACCCCAGTCACTTACTTATGTAAGCTCCCGGGGATTCACTCAATTGCCGCCTTGCTGTAGCAAGAAATCCATTGGTTATTACATCCTCTGCACGTTTTTATGTGAGAGTGTAAAAGTTAAATTAAACGCTGTAGTACAACTCAAACTCTACCGGGTGCGGGGTCATGCGCACGCGGTCATCTTCTTCGCGACGCAGCGTAATGTACGCATCGATCGCTTCATTGGTGAACACGCCGCCTGCAGTCAGGAACTCGCGGTCCAGATCCAGTTCGTTCAGTGCTTCTTCCAGAGAGCCAGCAACCTGTGGGATCTCTTTTGCTTCTTCCGGTGGCAGGTCGTACAGGTTTTTGTCCATTGCTTCGCCCGGGTGGATCTTGTTCTTGATACCATCAAGACCCGCCATCAGCAGTGCTGCAAAGCACAGGTACGGGTTAGCCGCCGGGTCCGGGAAGCGCACTTCAATACGGCGTGCTTTCGGAGAGGCAACGACTGGGATACGGATAGAGGCAGAACGGTTACGGGCAGAGTACGCCAGCATAACCGGTGCTTCGTAACCCGGGACCAGACGCTTGTAGGAGTTGGTGGTCGGGTTCGCCAGGGCGTTGATGGCTTTAGCGTGTTTGATAACGCCACCGATGTAGAACAGCGCCTGCTCAGACAGACCCGCATATTTGTCACCGGAGAACAGGTTTACACCGTTCTTGGACAGGGACATGTGGCAGTGCATACCGGAACCGTTATCGCCGAACATCGGTTTTGGCATAAAGGTCGCCGTTTTACCGAAGCGGTGCGCGACGTTGTGAACAACGTATTTGTAGATCTGAATTTCGTCCGCTTTTTTGGTCATAGTGTTAAAGCGGGTAGCGATTTCGTTCTGGCCCGCAGTCGCCACTTCGTGGTGATGCGCTTCAACGACAAGGCCCATCTCTTCCATGACCAGACACATGGTAGAACGGATGTCCTGGGAAGAATCGACCGGAGGAACCGGGAAGTAACCGCCTTTCACGCCAGGGCGATGACCTTTGTTACCACCTTCATATTTGGTGGAGGAGTTCCATGCGCCTTCGATATCATCGATAGCGACGTGGGAACCGGAAATAGAGCTGCCGAAACGGATGTCGTCGAACAGGAAGAATTCTGGCTCTGGCCCGAACAGCACGGTGTCTGCGATGCCGGTAGCACGCAGATATTCTTCAGCGCGTTTTGCGATGGAGCGCGGGTCGCGGTCATAGCCCTGCAGCGTACCCGGTTCCAGGATATCGCAACGGATGATCAGAGTAGACTCTTCAAAGAACGGGTCAATGAGAGCAGTAGAAGCATCCGGCATCAGAACCATGTCTGATTCGTTAATGCCTTTCCAGCCACCGATTGAGGAGCCGTCAAACATTTTGCCTTCTTCAAAGAATTCGGCATTTACCTGATGAGCAGGAATCGTGACGTGCTGTTCTTTACCTTTAGTGTCAGTGAAGCGCAAATCAACAAACTTCACTTCGTGTTCGTTCAGCATCGTCAAAACGTGTTCAGCGGACATACTTACTCTCCCGGATTGGTCATTGTCGTCGTGGTAACGAGGTCTTCAATTCTGCAAAAATTGGCCGTGTCGCCGTAAAAAATATAAAGCGAAATCTGTGCCAACTTTTAAATTGCCCCCAAAAGGCGTTATCATGCGCATCATCGTGCAAAGGGGTTGCACCATGAAGGTTGTATTGCACCATTATAGTGCTTCTATGTGAACATTAAGCACTATAATGGTGCAATTGACATGAGATTACCCCTTTTAACGCTCCGTGAATGTGATCACAAAGAAACTCTGCAATACTTGTTTGCGGAGGATGTTTGTGATCCTGTTTTGTACTGCGATTAATCCGTGTACAATAACGCGCTATTTCTAAAATGCCTGAGGCAAAGTTGTGATCGAAAATTTGCGTAACATCGCCATCATCGCGCACGTAGACCATGGTAAAACCACCCTGGTAGACAAGCTGCTCCAACAATCCGGTACATTCGACTCTCGTGCCGAAACCCAAGAGCGCGTGATGGACTCCAACGATTTGGAGAAAGAGCGTGGGATTACCATCCTCGCTAAAAACACCGCTATCAAGTGGAATGACTACCGTATCAACATCGTTGATACCCCGGGACACGCCGACTTCGGTGGTGAAGTTGAACGTGTAATGTCCATGGTAGACTCCGTGCTGCTGGTGGTTGATGCAATGGACGGTCCGATGCCGCAGACGCGCTTCGTGACCAAAAAAGCCTTTGCTCATGGCCTGAAGCCAATTGTTGTTATCAACAAAGTTGACCGTCCTGGCGCGCGTCCTGACTGGGTTGTTGACCAGGTATTCGACCTGTTCGTTAACCTCGACGCGACCGACGAACAGCTGGACTTCCCGATCGTTTACGCTTCAGCGCTGAACGGTATCGCAGGTCTGGATCACGAAGATATGGCGGAAGATATGACTCCGCTGTATCAGACCATCGTTGACCGTGTACCGGCTCCGAACGTTGACCTTGATGGCCCGCTGCAGATGCAAATCTCCCAGCTGGACTACAACAACTACGTGGGTGTTATCGGCATCGGCCGTATCAAGCGCGGTAAAGTTAAACCGAACCAGCAGATCACCATCGTTGATAGCGAAGGCAAAACTCGTAACGGTAAAGTCGGTAAAGTTCTGACCCATCTGGGTCTTGAGCGTATCGAGAGCGACGTTGCAGAAGCGGGCGACATCATCGCGATCACTGGTCTGGGCGAACTGAACATCTCCGACACCATCTGCGATCCGCAGAATGTTGAAGCGCTGCCGGCGCTGTCTGTTGATGAGCCGACCGTGACCATGTTCTTCAACGTAAACACCTCTCCGTTCTGCGGTAAAGAAGGTAAGTACGTTACTTCTCGTCAGATCCTTGACCGCCTGAAAAAAGAACTGGTACACAACGTTGCACTGCGTGTTGAAGAGACTCCGGATGCAGACGCATTCCGCGTGTCTGGCCGTGGTGAACTGCACCTGTCCGTTCTGATTGAAAACATGCGTCGTGAAGGTTTCGAGATGGCGGTTTCCCGTCCGAAAGTTATCTTCCGCGAAATCGATGGCCGTAAACAAGAGCCATTCGAAAACGTAACGCTGGACGTCGAAGAGCAGCACCAGGGTTCTGTTATGCAGGCACTGGGCGAGCGTAAAGGCGACCTGAAAAACATGAATCCAGATGGTAAAGGCCGCGTACGTCTCGACTACGTGATCCCAAGCCGTGGCCTGATCGGCTTCCGTTCAGAATTCATGACCATGACCTCCGGTACCGGTCTGCTGTACTCCACCTTCAGCCATTACGACGATGTTCGTCCGGGCGAAGTGGGCCAGCGTCAGAACGGCGTGCTGATCTCTAATGGTCAGGGTAAAGCCGTTGCGTTTGCACTGTTCAGCCTGCAGGACCGCGGTAAGCTGTTCCTGGGTCACGGCGCAGAAGTTTATGAAGGCCAGATCATCGGTATTCACAGTCGTTCTAACGACCTGACTGTAAACTGCCTGACCGGTAAGAAACTGACCAACATGCGTGCTTCCGGTACTGATGAAGCCACCACGCTGGTTCCAGCTCAGAAAATGACTCTGGAACAGGCTCTGGAATTCATCGATGACGACGAACTGGTAGAAGTAACACCAACGTCTATCCGTATTCGTAAACGTCACCTGACTGAAAACGATCGTAAACGTGCGATGCGTGGTCCGAAAGAAGACTAATTAACGCACTTTAATGACAAGACCCTGCCTTAAGAGGTGGGGTTTTTTTTTGCCCGCAATCCCTGGTTCCCGGCGGGATTACGTTGATTCCCTGCCTCAAGAAATACTCTCCCCTCAAGATGTCTGGCTTAAGAGAGCTTGGTCACAAATTTTTCTAAAGCTCAACGCGGGTGTTTGCTTTCTTTTTCATCGTCAGCGTATGATTAAACCATCTGGTTTAAACCAAGAGAATTAAGCAATGACGAGTAATCAGTCGACCGTTGAGAATGCGAAAGAGAAGTTAGATCGTTGGTTAAAAGATGGGATCACCACTCCAGGCGGAAAACTGCCCTCGGAAAGGGAGTTGGGAGAGTTGCTGGGGATCAAGCGCATGACGTTACGTCAGGCGCTATTAAACCTGGAGTCTGAATCCAAAATCTTTCGTAAGGATCGCAAAGGGTGGTTCGTTACCCAGGCACGCTTTAACTACAGCCCGGAATTGTCAGCAAGCTTTCAGCGCGCCGCGCTTGAGCAGGGTAGAGAGCCTTCCTGGGGATTTATCGAGAAAAGCCGGGTTTCTCAGTACCCGGACGTTGCCGCGCCGTTGGTGTCAGCAACACCGTCTGATGAACTGTATCGGATAACGGGCTGGGGAGCGCTGGAAGGGCATAAAGTTTTCTATCATGAAACGTTTATCAACCCGAAGGTCGCTCCGGGATTTATTGAGCAGCTTGAAAGCCAGTCATTTTCTTCGGTATGGGAAAATGAATATAAAAAAGAAACGGTAATCAAAAAACTGGCTTTTAAACCTGTCAGAATGGCCGGCGACATTAGCAAGTTTATTGGTGGTTCGACTGGAATGCCCGCCATTCTTATTGAAAAACACCGGGCTGACAGCGATGGCAATATCGTACAAATAGATATTGAGTATTGGCGATTTGAAGCAGTTGATCTCTTCATTAACTTGTAGGTACGTTTATGGTCACTAAAGACAATGCACATAAAATTCTGGCGCGGGTAGATAATCTTCCTCTTTATCTTCACGCTTATGCTTATCATTTGAATATGCGCGTTGAACGCATATTACCGAATGATTTATTAGATATTGCCAGTGAAAATAATCTGCGTGGGGTGAAAATCCACGTCCTTGATGGTGAACGCTATTCTCTTGAAAATATGAATGATGAAGCACTGTCAGCATTTGGCGACAAAGCGCGTCAGCTACAGCTTGATCTGCATATCGAGACCAGTTCTTCTGATAAAAAAGCTATTGACCAGGCTGTCGCTATCGCATTAAAAACAGGCGCCTCTTCGGTGAGGTTTTACCCGCGCTACGAAGGTAATCTTCAAGAGGTGCTTGCAATCATTACGCAGGATATCAAATATTTGCGCGATTGCTATCAGGATAGCGGACTGACCTTTACCTTAGAGCAGCATGAGGATTTAAAGAGTCATGAATTGGTATCGTTAGTTCAGAACAGTGATATGGAGTCGCTCTCTTTACTGTTTGATTTTGCTAATATGATCAATGCCAATGAGCATCCGTTGACGGCGTTAGACACAATGTCTCCGCATATTACCCAGGTGCATATTAAAGATGCATTAATTGTAAATGAGAATGCGGGACTGGGCCATAAAGCCTGTACTTCGGGTCAAGGGGATATGCCGTTTAAAGATCTACTGACCAAACTTATTTGCTTAGGTGATGAGAAGCCGCAGGTAACGGCTTACGGGCTGGAAGAAGAAGTGGATTATTACGCCCCGGCATTTCGTTTCGACAATGAAGGAGATAACCCCTGGATCCCATGGCGTCAGATGAGCGAAACACCGCTACCGGAGCCAGAACTTCTCGAAGAACGTTTGATTAAAGAAAAAAATGATGCCATCCAACAAATACAATTTGTGCGTAGCGTGCTACAACAAATTAAAAATGAGGCGCATCACATTCTAACTCATTATTAATATCTAACGCCTTTATTTAGAATTCATAGTCCATTCCTGATGAATGGGCGTATTTTTATATTTAAAACAAATGATTAAATAAATCATTTAGGGGATGCTATGCTCACAAAAAAGAAATGGGCGCTTTTTAGCCTGTTAACGCTGTGTGGCGGTACAATTTACAAATTACCCTCACTGAAAGATGCGTTCTATATTCCGATGCAGGAATACTTCCATTTGACTAACGGTCAGATTGGTAACGCGATGTCAGTGAACTCATTTGTAACTACCATAGGTTTTTTCTTATCTATTTATTTTGCAGACAAACTTCCACGTAAATACACTATGTCTCTTTCCCTTATTGCCACGGGGCTGCTGGGGGTTTATTTGACCACCATGCCTGGCTATTGGGGGATCCTCTTTGTCTGGGCGTTATTTGGTGTTACCTGCGACATGATGAACTGGCCGGTGTTATTAAAATCCGTTAGCCGACTCGGCAACAGCGAACAACAAGGGCGTCTGTTCGGCTTTTTTGAAACGGGCCGCGGTATTGTGGATACGGTTGTCGCATTTTCTGCACTGGCCGTCTTTGCCTGGTTTGGCAGTGGTCTGTTGGGGTTCAAGGCCGGTATCTGGTTCTACTCTGCAATTGTCATTATGGTCGGGATCATCATCTTCTTTGTTCTGAACGATAAAGAGGAAATCCCCGCCGCAAAAATCCATGATGCTGAAGATGCGCCGAAAAATCCAAGCATGTCGTCAGTTCTGAAAGATAAGACTATTTGGTTAATCGCGTTTAACGTCTTCTTTGTTTATGCCGTGTATTGTGGATTGACGTTCTTTATCCCATTCCTGAAAAACATTTATATGCTGCCCGTCGCGCTGGTGGGGGCTTATGGGATTATTAACCAATATTGCCTGAAAATGGTTGGTGGCCCGATTGGTGGACTGATCTCAGATAAAATCCTGAAATCACCGAGTAAATATTTATGCTACACATTTATGCTCAGCACAGTGGCACTGTTGCTGCTGATCGTTCTGCCGCATGAAAGTATGCCCGTTTATTTAGGCATGGTGTGTACGCTGGGCTTCGGTGCCATCGTATTTACTCAGCGCGCTGTATTCTTTGCCCCGATTGGTGAGGCCAAAATCGCAGAGAATCAAACGGGTGCGGCAATGGCGCTGGGCAGCTTTATCGGTTATGCCCCGGCGATGTTCTGCTTCAGTATGTACGGATATATTCTGGATTTGAACCCAGGGCTCATCGGCTACAAAATTGTGTTTGGTATTATGGCCTGCTTCGCTTTCTGTGGGGCGATTGCATCTGTTCTGCTGGTTAAGCGAATCAGTGAAAGAAAGAAAATGCTGCAAGCGGAACAGGCGTGATGCGCGTTTACGTCAGGTAGTATGAAAAAGCCGCTGACTTGGACTGTCAGCGGCTTTTTTATCAATAGAGGGAGCTAAATAGCTGCGCCTAATACCGATACGCAGAGTTAGCGCGGCCCTTCGCCACACAAGCCCCGCAGACGGCAACCAGCGGCGAACGGTTCCGGCATGTAACTGGCAGCCGGTTATCTCATTGATTTTTATTGCCAGAAGTTCTGTACTCCAGCGTGAGCGCTGGTAGCCAAAATCGCCGGGAGTATGTTTTACCAGCTCACGTAATAACGTGCAGATATGCTCAAAAGGCCAGCGACGGGTTCGTCCGGCAGGTAATGATTTCAGTCCTGCAACACCCGACAGCGTGAACCAGTTAATCCAGCGTCCGACGGAGGAACGGGCACAGCAGAGCGTTCTGGCAACGTCGCTGACGCGGTCGCCCCGATGCAGCATCAGTATGGCCGTCAGCCTGCGGGCATAATTTTTATCGTGCGTTTTATGGATTGCTTTCTACATCAGGCGTCGTTCGTCACGGGAAATTGGTGCTATGATCGGCATCACTCAGTCCGGTTGGCGATTGATCAGATCGCACAATCCGGGCTGAGTTCCCTCAAAGTGATCTACTATTCCGCGCAGCTATTTAGTGCAATACCTACTGCAATGAACAACCACGGACTAAACATCATGCAAGCTACCCAACTCACTAACACCAATTCCTTCATATAACGCCTCCTGAGACTATCTAACAATGTATAGATGTATTTACTCACAGACGTAAAAAAAGCCGTCAAATGACGGCCTAAGAGAATATAACCGATGTATCTCACTGCTATAGCAAAAGTGCATGTGAATGGTATGCTATCTGGTAAAGCATTGGTGCTTTTGTAGGGAGTTCGTGTATTGCAGATGAATATCTTAACACCTGTTTTTTATAGACTTCACCTGTTATAGGGAACTGTAAAGTACAAACTTCTTTTTCTGGTTTACAATAAAATTTCCACGGGGGAGCAGGAAATTTATATTTATTTTCAAGATTAGATATTCTTTCTTTATCTTTACTTTCAAACAATATATATGCCATCCCTGAAAAACCAGGCCCATCCCCATCGCCATGATCTTTTTGCATTGTAACAATTCTGAAATTTGTTTCTGGATAAGGCCACACATCGGCTTTATCCTTTAAAATATCATTAGATTTAAAATCATCATCCAATATAATATCATTAGTTATGGGTATGTCATACCAATGATCTTTGGTTATATTAACCAGGTAGTCATAATCACTCCCTATAAGAACAATTTTTTTCGTGTTATTTACAACTGTTGTTGTATATCCCGTTATAAAGTCATCTTTATCTTTATATCTAATATCGTCGCATCCCCCTCCAATAGGGCAAAATTGACAACCAGTAAGTGATAAAACTATAGGGAGTGATAGTACTATCATCGCTCTCCTGAAAAACATTTTATTTATTATCTTCATAGTGTCATACCCGACTATTCATATAGAATATGTATTCTAGCTCTAAAAACAAAACCCTAAAGCCATTTAATAAAAAAAGCAAGAAAAATCCTAATAAGGACATAGTCTTGTTAATTTGTTGTAAATATCACACAATATTATTACATGTTTATATCCATTGGATATTGACATAATTTAAAATCCGTCTAATGACGAATTTTATATATTTCAAGATGCGTTACTATAATTTTTTATTAGATGCTCAACTGTTTTCAACTTGTTGTCTTGTACTCCTGAATAGAGTACTTCACCAGTATCCATATCGATCATTATGGCTTGTGTTTCATCTATACCAACATAATGAATTACTACAGTAATCACGTTATCAAAACGTTGAACATACATCTTACTAATCACCCGCCGTAACCTAAATAGCTGCGCCTAATACCGCTACACTTTTGCCAGCCCATGTTTGCCTCCAGGGAATGGGCTGACGGTTTCCATAAAATGGCGAACTTTTTTCAACAGTTGCCACATTGAGCGGCACTGATGATTGCGCGTTATTGTGTCGTGAAGCGCCTGCCATAGCCGTTCCACATGATTCACCCATGGCGAGTAAACCGGCTGATAAATGACCCTGAACTTCGGGTTCTCCTTCAGCCAGCGCTGTGTTTCCCGGCTTTTGTGGATAATGTAGTTGTCCACGATCAGCGTGATAGTTTTCGCCCGACGGTACGTCGCTTTAAGCCGCTTCAGCAGGCTGATGAACAGCACCGAACTTTTGCTGTTGCCGCCCACGTAGCTGACTTTACCTGTCCCGCTGTGCAGCGCTCCGGCCAGATAATATTTTTCATTCTGCCCCGGCGTCACTACCCGTTTTTGTTGTCCGCGCAGCTGCCAGTCCGCACCGATTTTGGGATTAAGATGGATATCCACCTCATCTTCATAAAAGACCGGATGCTCTGCGCTGCATTCGTCCAGTGCTTTGTGGATTGCCGCTATCTTTTCATCTTTATGCGGGGCACGGATACGCAGAGTTGGCGCGGCCCTTCGCCACACAAGCCCCGCAGACGGCAACCAGCGGCGAACGGTTCCGGCATGTAACTGGCAGCCGGTTATCTCATTGATTTTTATTGCCAGAAGTTCTGTACTCCAGCGTGAGCGCTGGTAGCCAAAATCGCCGGGAGTATGTTTTACCAGCTCACGTAATAACGTGCAGATATGCTCAAAAGGCCAGCGACGGGTTCGTCCGGCAGGTAATGATTTCAGTCCTGCAACACCCGACAGCGTGAACCAGTTAATCCAGCGTCCGACGGAGGAACGGGCACAGCAGAGCGTTCTGGCAACGTCGCTGACGCGGTCGCCCCGATGCAGCATCAGTATGGCCGTCAGCCTGCGGGCATAATTTTTATCGTGCGTTTTATGGATTGCTTTCTACATCAGGCGTCGTTCGTCACGGGAAATTGGTGCTATGATCGGCATCACTCAGTCCGGTTGGCGATTGATCAGATCGCACAATCCGGGCTGAGTTCCCTCAAAGTGATCTACTATTCCGCGCAGCTATTTAGAAGAAATACTTTGCCCCGACACGAATTTGATTCTGTTCCCGGTGGTAGGGTTCCACATTACGATCTAACCAGCGTAATTCAAGATAGGGCAGCCAGTGCTCGTTGATGCGATATTTAAAGGTATTGGTAATTTCCCAATGATGGTCTTTACCATTACTACTATTAAAATCATTTACTCGCATAAAGTAGTGTGGTTCAAACGTATAAGAAAACTTATCCGTAATGCTGAAGTTCCAATAGTTGCCAATCTCATAGGTATCGTTGTTATCCTGATCGCCGTTTAAATCGGTTGAGCTGTAGTTGTTATGATTATATCGATTACGTACCGTAAGGTTAAACCAGGGCGTAAATTTATAATTCACATCCAGATATACTGCGCCGCCAGAACCAATACTCTTATCGTTAATCAGTCCACCGGGTTGAATAGTCAGTTTATCTGTCGGCTTGAATAATGGATACCAGCCTTCTATTTCGTTATAGCCATGCTTTAACTCATCTTTGCGTTGCATGGTGTAGGTATTCGTGAGCATGATACCCGCACCCATATCGGAATTATAGCCAACGCGCAGCATGACTTCCATCTGATCGGATGCCAGATTATATGCCTCGCGGTTTTCCACATAGGCACCGGCAAAAACAGAGGTGGAGACGACAGAGGATAAAAGAATTATTGCATTCAACTTTTTCATAATAAATCCATTTTATAAGCGTAGGGAAGCCGCCATCCATAGAGATGGAGAAAGCGGCAATTATTTTTATACGTTTACAACAGAGGTATTCTTTTTATGACTCTCAGTATCAGGTTTGAAATTGCTTTTCTTCCGTTGACTGATTTCCTCGATAATAAAAGCAAAGCGAGTTTCATTGAGTTTATAAAATAAACCCATGGTGAAGGCTGCAATGATGGCAAGCCCGCATGGCCAGAGAAAAATTAGTTGGCGTAGACCGAGCAAGGTGGCCTCACTCTGGACTATGTTGGGGACATAGCCGATTTGCGTCAGCATAATACCCGGCAAGAAACCCGCCAGTGCAGCAGAAATTTTTCGTGAAAAGGTATAACCCGTATAGACGGAACCTTCAGCACGGATCCCCGTTTTCCACTCCCCATAATCCACCGTATCCGGGACCAGCGCCCAGTTCAGGCTGTTAACAAAAGCGGTTCCGAAGAAGGCTAAGCAAGAGAAAATCACAAAATAAAAGGAGTTATAACCCCAAAAATAATTTAAAATATCGCCAGCGGCCCATAAAACCATACCTGCTAAATATACGCGTTTCTTGCCAAAGCATTTCACGGTCCAGGGGACTAACAAAACACCAATGATTACGCAACCCATACTAAAAAAACCCATCCAGGATAATAGGCTAATGTCATTTAGTACATATTGGGTATAATAAACCTGAATGGCGAGCTTGATATTAAATGCTGCTAGTGTACACAAATTTGCAATGCATAGAACTAATAGTGGTGGGTTGTGAAAAATTGCACAAAATGATTTGATTATGCTTGTTTTATGCCCCGGCGAGAGGGGCTCAATGTAATGTTCTTTGGTTCCTTTATAACATAACATCATAAAAACAAAACCAAAGATAGAGAAAATTAAGGCTGCACAACTATAACCAATGGTAGTTGTAGAGAATAAAGATTGAAGAGGGATAAAAGCAACCGTACAGATTAATAAACCTATTGTTGCCCCACCCTGTCGAAAAGCTGCCAATTGTGCTCGTTCATTTGGATTTTTTGTTATTGCTGGAATCATGGCGCCATATGAACAGTTCATTAGACTGTAAAATAGACCGAATAGCATAAATAGACCAGTTGCAATAGCAGTCTTGAGCGGCAGGCTAAATGTTGTAGCAATAAACTGAACTGTCGCAATAATCGCGGATGGTACCGCTGCATACAGAATAAAAGGCCTGAATTTCCCCCTGGAACCGATGCTTTTTTGAGAGTCGAGAAGAAATCCGGTTAGCATATCTGTAAATGCAGTAAAGAATTTTGCTATAAGGAAAATAACCCCACCATAATATGCAGGCATTCCTAGCTCATCTGTGTAAAACTTGAGCAAATACAATGTGCCAATGCTTAGCATTAGATTGGAGCCAATATCACCCGCGCCGTAAGCGAGTTTTTCTTTCAGGCTTAATTTTAGCGTTAGCGGATCATGGTCAGGCATAACCACTCCTTACAACGCCCCGAAGGGCGTCTTTAATTATTATTGTTAAGCAGTACGTTTACGCGCTTCTATTTCTTCAACGATACGGAAGTACATTTTCTCGTTGAGGTTGTAAAAACAGCCCATTGTAATCATGGCGAGCACCGCTAGCACACAAGGATATATGAAGATCAACTGACGTAATCCTTCAACGGTGCTGGCCGATTGCACCACGTTTGGAACGTAGCCAATTTGTGTAAGCATCCATCCAGGGAAAAATCCAGCGAGTGCCTGGGAAATTTTGCGAAAGAAGGTGAGCCCGGTATAAACTGTCCCTTCGGAACGAACACCAGTACGCCATTCGCCATATTCCACTGTATCTGAGACCAGCGCCCAGTTCAGGCTGTTAACGAATGCTGAGCCGAAGAATGCCAGGCAGGAGAAGGCCACGAAACTCACCGAAGTGTCGCCGAAGCCGTAGTTCAGCAGATCGCCCACGGCCCAAATTATCAGTCCGCCGATATAGACTTTTTTCTTACCAAAGCGGCGAACTGCGGCAGGCATCAAAAAGACGCCGATGAAGATACAACCCATGCTGAAGAAGCCCATATAGGACAAAATAATCGGATCGTTCAGCACGTACTGGGTGTAATAGACTTGAATCGCCAGTTTGACATTAAATGCCGCAAGAGTGCAGAGGTTGGCAACGCACAGAATAAACAGTGGGCGATTACCCGCGATTGCGCGGAAGGATTGCAATATTCCTGCTTTTTGCGCGGAATCAGTCTGTTTGACCTCAACATAACGTTCTTTAACACCCGCATAGCAAAGCCACATAAATAGAAGTCCGCATAACGAGAAAAGAGCTGCGGTTACGCCATATTGCAGTTGTTGATTGCCTTCAATTAAATTCATTACTGGTACAAACGCAACGGTGCCAATGAGAAGGCCTAAGGTGGATCCGCCCTGACGCCAGGCGGCCAGTGAGGCTCGTTCATTTGGATTTTTGGTTATGGCAGGCACCATCGCGCCATAAGAGCAGTTCATCAGGCTGTAGCACAATCCATACAGCATAAACAACAGCGTTGCGACGACCGTTTTGCCCGTAATTTCTAACGGTGTCCCTATAAAGTTGGCTGTAGCCAGCAGTGCTACCGGGAATGAGCCATACAGAACGAAAGGGCGAAATTTACCTTTCGGTCCTATTTTTCGCCGCGAGTCGAGCACAATACCAGTGCCCATATCGGTAAATGCGGTAAAGAATTTAGCGATTAAGAAGATAATTCCACCATAGGTTCCCGGGAGACCGAGGACATCAGTGTAAAATTTCAACAAATAGAGTGTGCCAATATCCAGCAGAATATTGGAACCCAGATCGCCTATGCCATAAGCTATTTTTTCTTTAAGTGGCAGGCGTAGCATTGCCGGATCAGCAGAGGTCTGACTCATTATTATTCTCCATGTGCCCGTGAGTTTCCCCACGGGCGAGCCTGATTAGATACTACGTAAAGTTGCAAACAGTGATGCCCACTCACTCTTCGCGCGATAAAACACCGGAGGCTTGCCAATTGGCGCACCCACGGTAATTTCTCCGCCCTGATAAGTTTCCCCGGTCCAGACGTTGACCCAGTTATCCTCTGGCAGATACAGCGTCCAGTCGCGCTTACCCTGTTCGTGAACCGGCGCAACCAGTAGATCCTGACCCAGTAGATACTGGTATTTCAGGGTGTAGGTGGTGGCATCGTCTTCATAATGCAGGAACAGCGGGCGCATCACCGGCAGTCCGGTGGCGCTGTTTTGCGCGACGGCCTGCTTGAGATACGGTTTCAGGGTGGTGAACACGGTGGTCATGCGGGCAAAATGGGCGATGGTTTCTGCATCACCATCGAACTGCCAGTTATCGCCCGGGCGGTTGCCTTCGTGGGTGCGCATCATTGGTGTGAAGGCGCTGAAGTCGCACCAGCGCAGCAGCAGCTCTTTTGTGCGCTTCATCTCAAACAGGGTGGTATAACCGCCGATATCGCTGTGGTGCAGGCCGTGACCGGTCATTGCCAGCGAAAGTGCGGCAGGCACGACCGAGGCCAGACCATCGTCGAGACTCCAGTCAACGTTTTGGTCGCCTGCCCACATCATGGTGGAGTACTTCTGGCTGCCGGTGTAACCCGCACGCATAAAGAACAGGATCTCGCCGAGCTTGCCGGTTTCCTGTAACGCTTCGTAGTTACACTTCGCCCACAGCGCAGGCCAGGCGTTGTGCATGATCTCGGCGCTGACGCCGTTGTGCAGATACGTATCGGTCGGCAGATATTCGCCAAAATCCGCCATCCAGCCGCCACAGCCGAGCTCAATCATGTTCTTTTTGATGACGTCTTTGAACCAGTCGTAGGCTTCCGGGTTGGTCAGATCGACCACGCCGCCGTAGAACTCGCCGAACTCAACCAGATAGTCACCGCCAGCGGCGTTTTTTGCCAGATAGCCGCGAGCCGCCGCTTCCGCGCAGAGGTCTTTATCGCTGGCAACGTACGGATTGATATACGAGAGGAACTGTACGCCTTCTTCTTTCCACTGTTTAATGCGGCTATCCAGCTGTGGATAGTTGTCGCTGTTCCACTTCCAGTTCCACATCACGCGTTTGCCAAACGAGGTCATACGGATCCCGGACCAGTCCTGCGCCCAGATGCCATTCACCTTCACGCCCGCATTACGCATGGTGTCCAGTTTGTTCTGGCAAACCTCGGTGCCGCCCTGAATACCCAGCGTGACGCCGTCGTAAATCCAGTCCGGCAGCGCCGGCTGGCGGCCTAACAGCGCGGTCAGTTTTTCCAGCAGGGCGATATACGTGTCGGCGCACTCAAAGCGCAGGGTGGTTTTGTCTTCCCACAGCGCCAGCTCGTGATACTCCGGTGCGCTGAAGTCGAAATTCATATAGCAGCTGTTATCAACGTGGCAGTAGTACTTTTGCGTGCTGACAAAGGTCGGTTGCGGGAAGAAAGTCCAGTAATAGTCGCCGCCGGCGTTTTCTTTGCAGTCTGCCTGCCAGGTGACATAGCTATTTTTATTACGGCCCACGCCCTGTTCACTGGTCCACAGCGGGAACGGTTTACCGCGTAAATCAAAGTAAGAAAATTGCTCGCCGCAGCCGTAGATATGATCTTTCGGATTGGCGGCCAGACGTAACCAGATGCGATTGTGGCTGAGATCGTCGTTTTGCAGATCCAGCTTCAGTCGGCCCTGTTCATCGGTGGAGATGTGCAGGCTGGCCGCGATGGCGCCGCCGCGGCTGAAATGTACCCGCCAGCCATCAAGTGATTCGCTGACCGTCGCCTCCGTGAGGGCAATCTTCTCATTGAGTTTGTCTTTAATGCTGAAGTTGCCGCGAAACATCTCAATGTCGGCAACGCCTGCGCCGATCCACAGACAAGGGGTTTGCGAGGTATGGCGCAGAATCAGGCGCTGATGGTATGTCAGCGTAAAGCCATCAATATTCTTTTCTATCAGGACTGAGGATAAATGCTTACTTTGCGTGCTCATAAAATATTCTCCATGAAATTGAGGAACGCGAGCATACTGATCGTTTATGATTTGCTATTATTCATTAGCCTTAAATAGTTATGCGCTACCCTTGAAGTAGCGCCTGAACAACATAAGCTTTTATTATTTGCTAGCATCCACTTTACGAATCTCAGCGATTCTTTTACCTAAAAGCATTTGTAATACTGTCAACAACACAAATGGTGGTAGAAGCGCAGTAATAGCTGAAATACCTAATGCACCTTTTATTAACATTGCACCCGAAGCGATTAATAACAAAAATACTAAAACACGGAAGACTTTTACCGAAATGCGCTTATGTACATATTGCCCGACTAAGGAACCGAGTATCATGGTAGGAATACAGAAAATAACCAGTTTAAATATTGATATTGTTAATATTCCACTGGTTGCCAGACCGCCGACAACTGCAATGTTGTTTGCCGTAAAGAACGCATTCAGCGTACCGCGAAAAGCGGCTGGGCCCAGGTTACGTAGCATTCCATACATCACAACGGGTGGTCCGTTTGTGGAAAAGGCCGCTCCTAACGCACCAGCAACTGCCCCTAACGGCGCCGCAATCCAACGTCTGTCATAGATGGGTAGGCGAGGAATAAACATACTGTAGAATGAGTAGAGAATAAGAAAACCGCCCAATCCTATTTTCATAATGTGGTCAGGCAGATAGGAAAGTGCATATAAACCTACCGGAATGCCAAGGAAAGAGAAGCCGATAAGAACGGCAGCCGATCGCCAGTCCGTTTCTTTACGAGATAACCATGTGGCATAAATGGCGGTTGCTGTTCCTACAATAACAGAAAGTGGTGTTGCCATTTTTACAGGTAGCATTAGGGTGATGAGCGGCATGGTTGTCAGTCCACCACCAAAGCCAGCACATATTCCTACGAATGTATAAAGAAACATTAAGGCGATAACGGTGTATATAACATTAGATTCCAACATCACGCCATCAGGTGTAAATAAATTAAAGAAATCCATTATAATTCCTTCATTATCAAATTCTAAAATATTACCGTGGACTTTTTAAGTCAGGGTAATGGGTATCCTGCACAAATAAATACTTGAACTATATGCATTCACCGTGAATATTAAAAAATAATGTATGCTGCTGTTTTGGTTTAAGTAATAGTAAGTCGATCCCAGAGTTAAAGGCATTAGGTGGACAACTCATCGGCTCGATAGCTAATCCCTGACGATTCAACTTTTCGCCACTATAGACCTGAAGCCACGGCTGATCGGAACACAAACTAACAGCCAACTGCTGTTGTTCGTTAATAATTTTCGCCTCCCACCGCTCACCGCAAGTTTTGAAAGTATGATCAATCCGTTTATCACCGATTTTTTGTTGGACGGAATAGTCCAAATTCAGCTCATCGACGCGAAGTAACGTTGTTGAGTTAGACTGTGTATCGAAAGCAAAAACCTCATTTGCAGGAAGCAGCAGCGTATAGTCATCAACAGGCGTTAAATCACAGGTTAAATAAGGGTGAATACCGACTCCGTAAGGTGCTGGTTTATCGCCGACATTTTGGCTAATTATCTCAACGGACAGCCCAGTTGTTGCGTCCAGTGAGTAAATCACTCGTGAGATCAATGCGAATGGGTAGCCATAGCTTGGTGGCAGAAATATGGAAAATGAGGCTTTTTCTGCCGTTAATTCATCAGTTTGCCAGTCTCGCCATGCAAGTAAACCGTGAATAGCGGTATTAGAACCATGTTCATTAATCGGTAGCTGATACTCATGCCCATCATGCTGATAGATGCCATTGGCAATACGATTTGGCCAAGGGATTAATACCTTACCCAGATGAGCAAGAGGCATCTCTTCTGGTTTATGAGGTATAACCAGATGTTTGCCCTGCCAGGTTAATTCGGCAAGACCGGCACCAACTGAAACTATTTGCGCCCGGTAATCACCTGCAGCGATTAATATCGTATTCCCACCACTATGCATACATATCACCTTAATATTAGATATCCTTACTAAACAACGGCATATGCAACATTCATTTGCTGATATGCCGTCTTTACCAGGCTTATTTATTTCGCATTGATATCTAACAAACCCGCTGCTACGGCTGGAGCCAGCCCTGGAGCGAGCGGGATGCGTGGGATTACCAGGCAGTGCAGCAGGTGATAAATGTCCTGCTTACCGTCCCAGACTTTGGTGGTCACTTTGTTGTCAGCATCCAATTCTTGCCACCATGAACCATTTTCATAGTCCATCAGGTATTTAATGCAGTAATCCCACCATGTCTGATACCAGGTTTCGTATTGACGATCCCCTGTTACGGTATAGAGGGCATAGGCTGTCCCCATTGCTTCTACAATTGGCCAGCGTACACGTTCGCGTACAACAGGTTTCCCTTCCCAATCAACGGTATACACAATACCGTCTGCCCCATCTGGAGCCCAGGCATCGCGTACTGTAGCGTGGAACAAACCTTTAGCATCTTCCAGCAGCCATGCTGGGGGTTGTTCGCATCTGGCTTCCAGCGCTGCGTGGATATGCAGCATTAAACGACCCCATTCGATCCAATGGCCTGGCGTGCCGCCAAATGCACGGAAACGGTGTGCCGGGTTGTCTTTGTTATAGTCGCGGATAGGATTCCATTGAGCATCAAAGTGCTCATTCACACGGTAATGATTGTTTCTGGCTACATCATGAATGATGACGGATGCGATTCTGATAGCGCGATCCAGCCATTTTTTGTCATGGGTAACGTCATAAACGATCAGGAAAGCCTCGACCGCGTGCATGTTGGCGTTACCGCCGCGGTAATCTTCCGTCTGGCTGAAGGCTTCGTCCCAGGACTCAAGGCACATCTGCTCTTCTTCACTCCAGAAGTATTTCTCAATAACTTCTATGGTGTAATCCAGTAATTTCCTGGCTTCAGGATGCCCGGTTGTTACTGCGCTGGCTGCGCCCAGCAGTGCAAAAAAGTGTTGATACCCTTGTTTGGAGGCATCCATCACGCCTTCGTCATTCACGCAGGCATACCAACCACCGTATTTTTTATCGAGTAACGCGCCATTCATAGCCTTGATGCCGTGATCAACCAGATCATATGCCCCTGGCCTGCCCATAGCCGCGGCCACAGAGTAAACATGCAGCATACGGGCGGTGATCCAGAGATGAGTACCCATCTCTTCTTTAATTTGCCCCTTGTTACCCAGCCAGCCAAATCCAGTAGGAACAGCAGCATTTTTACCAAAATTAAAGATGCGGTCTGTTTCCTGCTCCAGCCAGCGGTTGTGGCTCAATGTGTTAAACCATTTCATTCTTTGATCCTCGTATTAGCGGCGACGGGCCATCATTTCATCGACAATGTCACCTAAACGTTGCAATTTAGGCGCGGAAACATCACGCAGCATCAGTTCGGTATCTGGCAGGCCAACAACCGATGACCAGACCGCACGTCCGGCGAGAAAGCCGGATGCACCTGCCGTCATGGCCACGCTGACCGCGCGCGGGAACAGTTTTTCATTCACACCAGAGGAGAGAATGACCCACGGCATGTTGATGTTTTCATTCAGGCGCTGGGAGGCGCTAAGCAGTTCTTGTTGGGTACCTTTGCCGTACAGCGGCATTTCGACTTTGTAGAGATCGGCACCGCTGTCACCCAGTTCTTTAGCGGCATCGATAATGGCCTGCTCGCGATCGAACTTATCGCCGCGACGCGGTGGACGTACGACCGGTTCGATAATGCTCAGCAAGCCACTGGAGTGGCACATCTCATTAAATTCTTTCACCATATCCAGACGCTGCTGGGCATCTTCATCGCTACGCCACAGCACCAGCAGTTTTAACGCCTTGGCGCCGTCTTGCTTCACAGCCTGCGGATCGATACTTTTATCAATCACTACGCTATCAACAGGAATGCCGTTGCCCGGAATAAACGCATCGGCGGCAACAATCATGGCGCAGCTTTTGGCTACCGCGTTTTGCTCCACCACCTGGCGGTAACAGAATTGCTGATCGACCAGAATGGCCGAGGCATAAGGAGAAAGGATTTTTGCCGCATTCACTTTGAAATCGGTCAGCACGCTGTCGCTGACCGGGGATTTCGCACCCGCAGCGGCAAACATTAAGCGCATGGCTTCACGCTGATCGACTGCCAGCATGGCAAAACCGCCGGATGCACGCGTAATGTCTTTGATGGTGTAGTTGTTCATTCAATTTTCCTTTATACAGTCGTTACATTTTTACTTTGGCAGTCAGTCCGGCGCTGTTACGCACCTGCTCAAGAATGGCGGTCCAGTCTTCACGACCACGACCTGCGGCACGTGCCTGGTTATAAACCTCGCGAGAGGCGGCACCGAGCGGCATCGGTACATGCAACTGATTGGCAACATCCAGCGCGATGCCAAGATCTTTGTGGGCCAGATCGATCATGAAGGCCGGGGAAAGATCGCCTTTCAGCACTTTGTTAGGCCAGGAGGTGGTGAAGTGGCCTTTTCCGGCGGGGGTCCCGCTCATCACTTTCAAGGCCACATCGAAGGAGAGACCGAGTGCCTCGCACAGCACGGCGGCTTCGGCAGACAGGGCATTCAGCGCAATACTCATGTAGTTATTGATAAGCTTCACGCGAATACCCATGCCCGGCCCGCCTGCGTTAATCAGTTCGCTGCCCATCGCCATCAGTAGCGGTGTGGCGCGTTCGACCTGTTCTGCCGTGCCACCCGCCAGCAGCAGTAGCGTGCCCGCGACTGCATGATCGGAAGTGCGTCCGACCGGGCAATCCATCATGCACAAGCCCCTGGCTCGCATATCGGCAATCAGCTTGTCGGTTTGCAGCGGATGAATAGTCGACATATCAATCACTAACGCCTGCGGGGAGAGGCTTTCGCAGATACCCTTCTCGCTGAACAGTACGCTGCGCACCAGATCGCCGTTTGGTAGCATGGTGATAACAAACTCTGCGTCTTTCGCCGCCTCAGCCGGACTGGTGGCAGAGCGAGCCCCTTTTTCAACCAGCTGCTGTACGGCATCTGGGTTAACGTCATAGACGCTGAGCTGATGGCCCTGCTTCAGCAGGTTGCCCGCCATGGGGGAACCCATCTGACCTAATCCGATAAATGCTATAACTGCCATAACGTTCTCCTGAGACGTGGATGTCATTTTTTGTCATTCAAAATCGGTCTTTTCTGTCTGTTTTTGATCGTATTTGTAATTTATGGTCAAAAAATTGACAGCCGTCACTTTTTAAACATTTTGTGAAATTAAAATGATCCCATCCAAAACATTTGAGGAATGACTAATGATTCGTGTTGCTTGTGTGGGTATTACCGTGATGGACCGCATCTATTACGTAGAAGGCTTACCGACTGAAGGGGGGAAATATGTGGCGAAGCGCTATACGGAAGTGGGGGGAGGGCCTGCCGCAACGGCGGCAGTGGCTGCGGCGAAGTTGGGCGCGCAGGTGGACTTTATTGGCCGTGTGGGCGATGACGACACCGGAAATAGCCTGCTGGCGGAGCTGGAGTCCCTGGGGGTAAATACCCGCTACACCCGGCGCTATACAGGAGCAAACTCTTCGCAATCGGCAATCATGGTTGATGCGAAAGGGGAGCGGATTATCGTCAACTACCCCAGCCCGGACTTACTGCCGGATGCCGACTGGTTGCATGCGATTGATTTTTCCCAGTGGGACGTGGTGCTGGCAGATGTTCGCTGGCACGAAGGCGCAAAGCAGGCATTTACTCTTGCGCGTCAGGCGGGCGTCATCACCGTGCTGGATGGTGACGTTACGCCTCAGGACATTAGCGAGTTGGTGGCGTTAAGCGATCATGCGGCATTCTCAGAACCGGGTCTGGCGCGTCTAACCGGGATAGAAGAACCTGAGGCTGGACTGAAAAAAGCACAAACGCTCACAAATGGACATGTCTATGTGACGCGAGGCGGGGAAGGCTGCGACTGGATAAAAAATAATGTGTTACAGCATCAGCCTGGATTCGCCGTGGATGTGGTTGATACTACCGGTGCTGGAGATGTTTTTCACGGTGCGCTGGCATTCAGCCTGGCTTCCGGTAACGCTATGGAAGATGCCGTCAGGTTCGCCAGCGGAGTCGCAGCGCTGAAATGTACGCGCCCGGGTGGGCGTGCGGGTATTCCTGACTGTGATCAAACCCGATCTTTTCTGTCACTTTTTGTATAAAATGCCAGGGCAATGGTTTTTCGAGGAAATTTCATGAGTCTTACCGAACTGACCGGTAACCCGCGGCACGATCAGCTGCTGATGCTGATTAGCGAGCGCGGTTATATGAATATTGACGAGCTGGCCAGCCTGCTGGATGTTTCCACGCAGACCGTGCGTCGCGATATTCGTAAACTCAGCGAACAGGGATTGATTACGCGTCACCACGGTGGGGCGGGCAGAGCGTCGAGCGTGGTTAATACGGCGTTCGAGCAGCGTGAAGTCTCCTGGACGGAAGAGAAAAAAGCCATCGCAGAAGCGGTGGCTGACTATATTCCAGATGGTTCAACGGTGTTTATTACCATCGGTACCACCGTTGAACAGGTGGCGCGGGCGCTGTTAAACCATAACCATTTGCGCATTATCACCAACAGTCTGCGGGTGGCGCATATTCTGTATAACAACCCGCGCTTCGAGGTGATGGTACCCGGCGGGACGCTGCGCCCGCACAACAGCGGGATTATCGGCCCTTCCGCCACCGCGTTTGTGGCTGATTTTCGGGCAGATTATCTGGTGACCAGCGTCGGGGCGATAGAAAACGATGGCGCGCTGCTGGAATTTGATGTCAACGAAGCCAGCGTGGTGAAAACGATGATGGCCCATTCGCGGCATATTCTGCTGGCTGCCGATCATACGAAATACACGGCTTCCGCAGCGGTAGAGATTGGTAACGTGTCTCAGGTGACGGCGTTGTTTACCGATGAGTATCCCGGTCCGGCATTGCACAACCTGCTCCAGTCGCAGCAGGTGGAAATTGTGCAGGTGAGTCCCTCCCAGGATGACGCTCTGGCAATGTAATCCCCTCTAGTGGTGACTCGGAAACGTCAAAGCCATCACGCACGCATAGTCAAACTTCTCCTTTCCCGCTACAGTTATTCATCCATGGCGAGTAAGGAGAAGGACATGCTCTATATCTTTGATTTGGGTAATGTGATTGTCGATATCGACTTCAATCGCGTGTTAGGCACATGGAGCGATCTGAGCCGTGTCCCGCTGGCTTCGCTAAAGCAAAGTTTCACCATGGGGGAGGCTTTTCGCCAACATGAGCGGGGTGAAATAACCGATGAGGCGTTTGCCGAGGCGCTGTGTCACGACATGGCGCTGCCGTTGAGTTACGAACAGTTTTCCCATGGCTGGCAGGCCGTTTTTGTCGCGCTACGCCCCGACGTCATCGACATCATGCATAAACTGCGTGAGCAGGGGCATCGTGTCGTGGTGCTGTCGAATACCAACCGCCTGCATACGACATTTTGGCCGGATGAGTACCCAGAAGTTCGTCAGGCTGCGGACCATATCTATCTTTCTCAGGAACTCGGCATGCGTAAACCCGAAGCGCGGATTTACCAGCATGTTCTGCAGTCCGAAGGTTTTTCTGCCGCAGATACGGTCTTTTTTGATGATAACGCCGATAATATTGAAGGGGCTAACCAGTTAGGGATCACCAGCATCCTGGTCGTTGATAAAACGACCATACCTGACTATTTCGCGACGGTGTTATGCTAAAAAACGTGCATCAAAAAGCCAGGCACCCTACGCGTCCTGTACGGGCCTGGCTGAGGTTATTATGGCAACGCATTGATGAGGACAATATGACGACACTGGCGGGCAACCTGGCTTACGTCTCGTTGCTTTCGTTAGTGCCGCTTATCGCCGTTGTTTTTGCGCTTTTCGCCGCATTTCCCATGTTTTCCGACGTCAGCATTCAGCTGCGACATTTTATATTCGCTAATTTTATTCCGGCCACCGGCGATGTTATTCAGCGCTATATCGAACAGTTTGTCGCGAACTCGAACAAAATGACCGCCGTCGGCGCATGTGGGCTGATTGTGACGGCGCTGTTGCTGATGTATGCCATCGACAGCGCACTGAATACCATTTGGCGCAGCAAACGCACCCGGCCCAAAGTGTATTCGTTTGCGGTGTACTGGATGATTTTAACGCTGGGCCCGTTGTTGGCGGGTGCCAGTCTGGCGATCAGCTCTTATCTTTTGTCCCTGCGCTGGGCCAGCGATCTCAATACCGTTATTGATAACGTCCTGAGGGTATTGCCGCTGGTGCTCTCCTGGCTCTCATTCTGGCTGCTGTACAGCATTGTACCTACCACGCGCGTACCCAATCGTGATGCGGTGATCGGCGCTTTTGTCGCCGCGGTGCTGTTCGAAGCTGGGAAGAAAGGATTTGCGTTCTATATCACGATGTTTCCGTCTTATCAGTTGATTTACGGCGTGCTGGCGGTGATCCCTATTTTATTCGTCTGGGTATACTGGACGTGGTGTATCGTCTTGCTAGGCGCGGAAATAACTGTCACTCTCGGTGAATACCGCAAACTCAAACAAGCCGCAGAACAAGAAGAAGCAGAATAAATATGATTGCATTGATTCAGCGCGTAACCCGTGCCAGCGTCACCGTGGAGGATGAGGTGACGGGTGAAATTGGCCCAGGACTTTTAGTTTTATTAGGTGTCGAAAGGGATGATGACGAACAGAAAGCGAACCGCCTGTGCGAGCGCGTGCTCGGCTATCGAATTTTTAGCGATGCCGAAGGTAAGATGAACCTGAATGTACAACAGGCGGGTGGCAGCGTGCTGGTGGTCTCACAGTTTACGCTGGCGGCAGATACCGAACGGGGCATGCGCCCGGGCTTCTCAAAGGGCGCTGCGCCCGATCGTGCCGAAGCGTTATATGAATACTTTGTTGAGCGCTGTCGCCAACAGGAGATGAATACGCAAACCGGACGATTCGCTGCGGATATGCAGGTATCACTGGTTAATGATGGCCCCGTGACGTTCTGGTTACAGGTATGAACCAACTTCCGGCGTGGTCGCGGGTAACAAGAGAGAATACAACTATGTATCACCTTCGAGTACCGCAAACAGAAGAAGAATTGGCGCGTTATTACCAGTTCCGCTGGGAGATGCTGCGTAAACCGCTGCACCAGCCAAAAGGCTCCGAGCGAGATGCCTGGGATGCGATGGCGCACCATCAGATGGTGGTGGATGAAGAGGGTAATCTGGTTGCGGTTGGGCGTTTGTACATCAATGCGGATAACGAAGCCTCTATACGCTTTATGGCCGTTGACCCGTCCGTGCAGGAGAAGGGCTTAGGCACGCTGATGGCGATGACCCTGGAATCTGTGGCGCGTCAGGAAGGAGTCAAGCGCGTAACCTGTAGCGCCCGTGAAGATGCGGTCGAATTTTTTGCCAAGCTGGGTTTTGTGAGCCAGGGTGAAATCACCACGCCGCAAACCACGCCGGTACGCCACTTTTTGATGATCAAGCCCATTGCCACGCTGGATGATATTCTTCATCGCGGTGACTGGTGTGGACAGCTTCAGCAAGCCTGGTACGAACATATTCCGCTGAGCGAGAAAATGGGCGTGCGTATTCAGCAGTATACCGGGCAAAAATTCATTACCACGATGCCCGAAACCGGTAATCAAAATCCGCACCATACCCTGTTTGCCGGGAGCCTGTTTTCTCTGGCTACGTTAACCGGTTGGGGGCTGATCTGGCTAATGCTGCGCGAGCGCCATTTGGGCGGAACGATTATCCTCGCCGATGCGCATATCCGCTACAGCAGACCGATTACCGGGAAACCGACGGCTATTGCCGATCTGGGTTCGCTGAGTGGCGATCTTGACCGTCTGGCGAGAGGCCGTAAAGCGCGTGTCCAGATGCAGGTAGAGGTCTTTGGCGATGATGCGGCAGGTGTGGTGTTTGAAGGCACCTACATTGTGCTACCCGCAAAACCGTTTGGTGCCTACGAAGAAGGCGGGAACGAAGAAGAGTAGGGGGCAAATCCCTGTTTTTCATTCTATCCCGTTCGCGTTTTATTCGCGTGTTGCAACACGCCAGGCCACGTCACGCATTGCATTGCGTGCCGCCTGGCTCACGCCTCCGAGCTGGAAAAATCCGTGAATAACGCCAAGATAACGCTGGCAGGAGCACTCCACGCGTTGCTCCTGCAGCCGTTGATATAACGCTTCACCCTCATCACGCAGCGGGTCAGATTCAGCGGTAATAATATGGACTGGCGGTAAACCAGTAAGGTCGTCCCGCCACAGCGGGCTGGCTTCCGGGTGCTGCGGGTCGGTATGTGGCAAATACATCTCGTAACCGGATAGCAGCGTGTCGCGAGTGATAATGTAATCTTGTCCATTGCTGATGTAGCTGGCAAAGCTGGCGGTTGCGTCGAGCATGGGGTAAATCAGTATGAGCTGCGCAGGTTGCCACTGACGTGCTGCTTTCTGGCGTAGCGCAGTAACCAGTGCCAGGTGCCCACCCGCACTGTCTCCAGCAAGGGTTATTCTGTTGCGGTCTACGCCCAGTTCCTCAGCATATTTCCAGATGACATTGGCCCCGCTTTCGGCATCGTCGTGAGCTGCCGGGAACGTATGCTCTGGCGCAAGACGGTACTGCACGGCAATCACCCGACAGCCGCTGTAGAAGGCGAGTTGCCTTAACTGATTATTGTGGGTGGCAAACCCGCCGCTGACAAAGCAGCCGCCGTGATAGTAGATAATACAGGGTAGATTTCCCGTGGCGTTAAGCGGCGAAACAACGCGAAATGTCATGGCATCAAGTTCAATGTCTTCAACCTGTACGCGGGTTTCTGTTTCTCCAGCCAGTACGGTACTGGCGATGTAGCCCGCTCTCCGGTCATCAATACTCTGCTCGCGTGAAGAGGGGCGACCAGCCGCAATAAACTCAGCCACGAGGTCTGCCATTCCTTTTTCCAGTGCCATTTTTAGTCCTGTGGTCTGTATGAATACACAGTGTTATAACCTGGTTTTTAGAGAATGAATATGGCGGTTTTTGATGGCGGTGAGATTCTGGAAAGTGGCTCGCAAATTTAAACATCGTTGCAGTATTGGCTTTTTTCCCGTTTTCGGTAGGTGTATGTTGTTTGAAAATTAATCGCCAATGATATACTGGAGGTATATGTGACAACGCTGGTAGGGATAGATATGGGCAGAATTTTACTCGATTTGTCTGATGAGGTGATTCAACGGCTTGACGATCTCAAGGTGCAGCGCAATCTTCCCCGTGCTGAATTACTACGGGAAGCGGTTGAGCAGTATCTGGAAAGGCAGGATAACGCTGAGACCACTATTTCTGGCGCCCTTGGTCTATGGCAAGGCTGTGAGGAAGATGGTGTTGAATACCAGCGCAAGCTTCGTGAGGAATGGTAATGGTTAACGGGTCAGCGCTTTTTGATACCAATATCCTCATCGATCTGTTTAGCGGACGGGCTGAAGCAAAATATGCGATAGAAACATGGCCGCCGCAGAATGCCATTAGCCTTATCACGTGGATGGAGGTAATGGTAGGCGCAAAAAAGTATCGTCAGGAATCCCGTACACGTGTTGCGTTGAGTGCATTTAACATTATCGGCGTGTCGCAGGATATTGCGGAAAGAAGCGTTCGCCTCAGGCAGGAATATGGGATGAAATTGCCGGATGCGATTATTCTGGCAACTGCGCAGATACATCGCCTTACGCTGGTCACGCGTAATACCAAGGATTTTGCAGGAATCCCTGGGGTAATCACGCCATATCAAGTGTAAGACGGGCAGCAAACGCTGCCCGACGTGACGTAGACTTACTCCCCTTCACCCGGGAACAGGAACGGGTTGATGGAGCTGCGGGCAAAGCCCTCTTGCTCCATGTGCGCGTCCAGCATCAGTGAGGCGAGGTCGTCGGCAACGGCTTCGACGTTTGGATCTTTTTCCTGATACAGAATCTTCAGGTAAGTCCCACAGTCGCCGCAGCTTTCAGCTTTAATCGCAGACTGCTCGTTATCCAGTGACCAGTAGTTTAAATCACGGCTTTGCTCGCAGTTGCTGCACTTCACGCGCACCACGTGCCACTCGGTTTCACACAGGTTGCAGTGCAGATAGCGCAGCCCCTGAGTGGTACCAATTTGCACCATGCTGGAGACCGGCATTGAACCGCACACTGGGCAGAACTGGCGTTGTTCACCGTATTCCGCACGGGCTTTACCGGGGATCAGGCTTGCCATTTGTGCCCAGTAGAGCGACAGCGCGGCCCAGATGAACGGCGCTTTATCACTGCTGACGGACGCAAAATCAGAAGCAAACAGCGCGCTGGCCATCAGTTCCAGCTCTTGCTCTGAGGCCTTTTCCAGATTTTCGATCACCGCTAATGCAGGGCCGCTCATTTCTGGTTTCAGCTCAGCAATTAACGATTGCAGCAGTTTTTGCCAGTGCTTATCGCGTGGCAGAACGTGGATATCCAGCGGCGGTTTACCCTGATCGTTCGCTTCTTTGATGCGCGCGGTCAGGTCCATCTGCAGCGGATGGTCGTACAGCACCACTTCCTGCGCATGAGCGATCAGCGCAGCAAAGCGCAGATAATCACCCAACGGGTTGTTTTCGGCCAGCTCGCGCAGACGCTCAGCACGGCGGTTATACAAATTTTTGAGTCTGGGGAACAATAACGGCGGAATCATATCCGCCGTGCGTTTCTCGCTCGAACCCAGCTCATCTTGCGGGATTATGCGAATACTCCTTTAGATGAATTTTTCTGTTTCTGGCGGAATTTACGGGAACAGCGTGGGGGGAGTTTTTTTGCCCCCGAGCTGGTGACCCCCTCTTCCACCCTAGCGGTAATGGTGC
>OJJJ01000158.1_pt1 | contig 42711 bp, 41 predicted proteins | sample 1596311 | NCBI WGS metagenome assembly OJJJ01 (sample SAMEA4350140, study PRJEB24818) | metagenome | biome: human; feature: gut; material: faeces | place: Denmark | collected 2013-09 | reverse complement strand
CCTCCTTTTGTTTTTCTGGACAATCAACATGGGAAGAGGTTTCGTATAGATGTATTTTACTTTATACGAGAAAATGTTGGAAGTGTGTTTTTCAACACACCCCAACATTTATTATAGAACCTTTTTTTGCCCTGAGTGAAATGTTGTATGGGGACTACTGGAATTCGCTACTATACTCAGAGCTATTTTCCTAATGTTTGTTTTTATTTTATATAGTGCATGTTTGTTCTTTTATATTTAGATGTTTCGAAAAAAATGAATATAATGTGTTTTTATAATAGTGCCCAGTATCAGGATTATTATGGAATAAAATATAAGGAAATAGATATATTTACTAGCATGGTATAATATATGCACAAAATAAACATTAATTATAAGATTAACAAACTACAATTTTACCAAAAAAAGATTGAAATCCCTATTGACAAATTCATCCATCTAAGTTAAAATTCAGATATAAGCTTTCGAAAATTATCGAAACTTATAAGAAGAATAGAAGGAATTAAAGGGAGGTTATTTATTATGAAAAAGGCAAAAAAGATTGCAGCTTTAGCAATGGTATTAGCATTAACTCTAGGCAGTTTTACGGCATGTGGAACTAAAGATGCCACTACAGGAAAAAACACAGACAAAACAAATGACCCAACTCCTACTCAAACAGTATCAACGACAGAACCTACAAAAGAAGCAGAGCCAACAAAAGAACCAACAAAAGTTAGTTTAAAAGTATGGGCACCTCAAGAAGAACAAACTTCTTATGGTGATTATGGTGACAGTTTATTAGCATATATGTGTGAAGAATTTGCAAAACTTCATCCAGAATGGGACATCGAATTTACATACGGAGCAGTATCCGAAGCAGATGCAAAAACAGAATTATCCAAAGATGCGACAGCAGCTGCTGATGTTTTTATGTTTGCGTCTGATCAAACAGCAACCTTAGTTGAAAATGGTATTTTGGCACCAATTACATTAAATGCAACGGAAGTTATTGAAGCGAACGGTGGAGCTTCCGCTGGTTCTATCACAGCAGCTACATTTAACAACTATTTATATGCAGTTCCTTTTACTCCAAACTCTTGGTTTATGTACTATGATTCCAGTAAGTACACAGAAGAAGAAGTTAAAAACCTTGATACAATGATGGCAAAAGATTTAGGTGATGGTGCTTATAATTTTGCATTTGATATTGATAATGGTTGGTACAATGCAGCTTTCTTCTTTGCTGGTGGTTCATCATTATTTGGAGCAGATGGTCAAAATCCAAAGGAATGTACATTTAACAATGCAGATGGTGTTAAAGTAGGTAACTATATCGTAGATTTAGTTACAAGTAATAAATTCTTAGAAGAAACCGATAATGGAGCAAACGCGATTGACGCATTTACAAATGGTAAACTTGGTGCTTGGTGTTCAGGTACTTGGAATGCTGAAAGTGTAAAAGCAGCTCTTGGTGATAACTATGCGGCAACTAAATTACCTACGATTACAATCGATGGAACAGACAAACAATTAAAATCATTTGCAGATTACAAATATATTGGTGTAAACATGAATACTCAATACATGGAAGCAGCTCAAGCATTAGCTACTTATCTTGGTGGAGAGGAATGCCAGAAGGTTCGTTACTTAGCTAGAAGTATTGCTCCAACAGTTACTTCTCTAGTAAATGATCCTGATATTACAGCAAATGTTGCTGTTGCAGCATTAAGTTATCAATCAGCATACACTCAATTCCAGTCAACCATTCCTCAAATGGGTAATTTCTGGACTCCAGCACAAGCATTTGGTGCAGGTTGCTACAACAAAGAAATTAACAAGGATAACATGCAAGAACAGTTAGATTTATTTGTTAATAACGTATTAACAGCTTTAAGTGAATAATTTAGTACGAAATAAAGGTTCTGCATAAGTGAATTGAAAAGGATGAAAAAACTTAGTTCAAATCATAAATGAAAATCCTTCTTTAATAAATATCATTTAGGTTGTTGCAACGTAGCAACCTAAATGATATTTGAATATAAGAACTGTTCCTATGGATGTTTCATTGTAGTTTTCTCCACTATAAGCTGATTCGTTTGTAATCGACACGTTTATTTACTTATTTCTAGAAAGTATTGGGGATATATCAAATACATAATTCTATTAAAGTAATCTGGATATATCAGATACTTATCTCTGTGAAAATTATAAGGGTATTTCACATACGATAGAATGTAAAATAGTTGAATATGAACGAATGAACTTATAGTAAAAACGATTGTAGGAGGTATTGGTTATGATGATAGATGAGAGTGTAGTAATAGAAAATGAGGGTAAGAATATACGAAATCCTTTAAAAAGGATCGTGCATATTTGGAAACATGGAGATGTATTTACAAGGTTATCTTTCGTTATCATGGGGTTATCAAACTTAATACGGAAGCAATTTGTTATTGGCCTTCTTTTTTTAACAACAGAAATAGGTTTTATTTTTTATATGTTAAGCCTAGGAATCACAGCATTGTCACATTTGGATGACTTAGGTGAAGTTCAACAGGGAATGTCAATCGACCCCAACACTGGATTACCAGTAAAACATGCTGGAGATAATTCTATGTTATTATTATTGGCTGGTGTGGTTGCGCTGTTTATACTCGTTGGATTTTTAGTAATATGGTTTACCAATTTAAAAGCTTCTTATGAAGCACAAAGTTTGCATGATCAAGGAAAACATGTACCAAATTTCCATCAAACACTCCAAGTTTATTTTGATAAAAAAATACATCGAACACTTATGTTGCTACCATGCATTGGGATATTAGTGTTTAATATATTGCCACTTGTATTTATGATCTTGATAGCATTCACAAACTTTGATTCCAAGCATCAACCACCTGGAAATCTATTTACTTGGGTAGGTCTAAAGAATTTCGCGACAATGTTAAATTCAAATAGTATTATTGGCCGAACATTTTGGCCAGTACTAGGATGGACGATTTCCTGGGCTATCTGTGCAACTTTTTTAAATTACATATTGGGTATGATTCTTGCACTTTTAATTAATAGAAAAGGTACTAGATTAAAAAGATTATGGAGAACTGTCTTTGTTTTGTCCATCGCAGTACCATCCTTTGTATCATTACTTACAATGAATACGATGTTTCAAGAGAATGGCCCAATCAACACCTTATTAAGATATTGGGGGCTTATTGAAAAACCATTGCCGTTTTTTACAAATCCGATTTGGGCAAGAGTTTCTGCGATTGTTATTAATCTTTGGGTTGGTATTCCATATACAATGCTAATTACAACGGGTATATTGCAAAACATACCAGAAGAATTATATGAATCCGCCAAGGTAGATGGAGCAAATGCTTTTGTTACATTTTTTAAAATCACATTGCCATATATGATTTTTGTAACAACTCCATATTTGATTACTCAATTTGTCGGTAATATAAATAACTTTAATGTTTTATTTTTCTTAACAGGTGGTAATCCACTGCCAATGGAGTATTATCAAGCGGGAAAGACAGATTTGTTAGTCACCTGGTTATATAAATTAACGGTAAATAGCTTTGATTATTCATACGCAGCCGTTATCGGAATTTTTGTTTTTATCCTATGCGCAGGAGTTTCATTGATTACTTATCGTAATACAAAATCATATAAAAATGAGGAGGAATTTCAATGATGAAAAGAACGCATTCAATGAGAAGAAGAAAATTCCTTATCAATACTTTGGTACATATACTATTAACCATATTATCAATCATATGGATATTCCCTATTTTATGGATTGTTATGACCTCTTTTCGTGTGGAACAAATTCCTTATATGAGTTACTTCTTTCCAAAAGGGTTTACCCTTGATAATTATATAAAATTATTTACAGACACTAGGCAGTTCTTCTTTGTGCGTTGGTTCTTTAATACTTTAATAGTAGCGATATTCTCATGCTTGATTTCAACAATGTATGTTTTATTTATTTCATATTCATTTTCTAGAACACGTTTTCAAGCAAGGAAGCCAATGATGAATCTTGGTTTGATCCTAAACATGTTTCCAGGATTTATGTCTATGATTGCTGTATATTATATTTTAAAAGGCATTGGTATTACACAGTCACTAATTGCTTTAGTATTGGTATATTCAGGAAGTGCTGGGCTTGGTTATTACATAGCCAAAGGATTTTTTGATACAATTCCAAAAGCAATTGACGAAGCTGCAATGATTGACGGTGCAACAAGGTGGCATGTATTTACAAGGATTACAATGCCATTGTCAAAACCAATCATAGTATATACCATATTAACGTCATTTATGGCTCCGTGGATTGACTTTATCTTTGCTAAAGTCATCATGGGTGATAATTATAAAAACTATACGGTAGCCTTAGGATTATGGACGATGCTTCAAAAAGAATACATTCAAACATGGTATACACGGTTTGCAGCAGGAGCTGTGTGTGTATCTATACCGATTGCATTATTATTTGTTTTTATGCAGAAATATTATGTTGATGGTTTATCAGGTTCTGTGAAGGGATGATGTTTGAGGCAGTTTCTAAATTCAGTGTTGAATATGAAGCTGCCTTTTTATATGGAGGTTTTGAATGGTAAGAAATAGAAGATGGATTCTAACGTTTGGTATTTTATTAATGCTTTATAGTTCGTTCTTGGTCTCTTGTAATAAGTTTATCATTCCAGATAAGAAAGAAAGGATCAATCAAAAGGGTAATGAGGTATTGAGTCAAACGGGAGAAATGACCGATTCGAAGGATGTGGCTAAGGGGCAAGAGAAAGCTGATTCAATTAACCAAGAGGATGAAGCTAAGAATCAAGAAATAGAAGAGTCCATAGGACCAAAGGATGAAACTTTGAAAACCGAAGATTCTAAAATTCAAAAGGATGAAACTCAGAAGGAAGAACTACATATCATCGATGATAACTATAGATCTTATTATGAAGTGTTTCTTGCTTCGTATTATGATAGTGACGGTAATGGGGTTGGAGACATTCAAGGTTTAATTCAGAAACTTAATTATATCAATGACAATAACGAAGAAACGGATACCGATCTTGGATGTAATGGAATATGGTTGATGCCAATCATGCCATCGGATACGTATCATAAGTATGATGTAAATGATTATTATTCCGTTGATCCAGAGTATGGTACCATAGAGGATTTCAAAGAGTTGTCTGCAGAATGTAAGAAAAGAGGCATTAAGCTAATCATTGATCTCGTATTTAATCATACATCCGATACTCATCCATGGTTTTTAAGTGCGACATCTTATCTTAAAAGCCTAGATGCGAAAGCCGAACCATCGGTGAAAGAAAATAAGTACTTTGGATATTATAATTTTGCGAAAGATATGGAGAATAACTCAAATTATTATCGTGTTGGGAATACCGATTGGTACTACGAAGGAGTTTTTTGGAGTGAAATGCCAGATCTTAATTTAGCAAACGATGAAGTACGAAGTGAAATAGAAGATATTGCAAGCTATTGGTTGGATCTAGGCGTAGATGGTTTCCGCTTGGATGCTGCGAAGGAATATTTTACAGGGGGAGCAAAAAAGAATATCGAAGTATTATCTTGGTTTACCAATTATGTAAAAGAAATCAATGCAGATACCTATGTGGTAGCTGAGGTATGGGATTCCTTTGGTTCCATTGCAAGTTACTATGAAAGTGGTGTAGATAGTATTTTTAATTATGCCCTTGGAGATGCCACTGGTAAAATAGCAACGACTGTAAATTCTGCGGGAAATGGCAAAGCGGGAAGTTCTTTTGCAAAGGCGATGGAACAAGTGGATACAACATTTCGTGATCGAAATCCACACTTTATTGATGCATCTTTTTTGAGTAATCATGACAATGACCGTTGTGCTGGTTATGTTGGTTATGATGCTGATAAGGTTAAATTACTCGGCGGTATTAACCTTATGATGAGTGGAAGTAGTTTTATCTACTACGGTGAAGAAATCGGAATGAGTGGAAGTGGAATTGATGAGAATAAACGTGCACCAATGTATTGGTCAGAAACTGATTCCAGCGGAATGACGAAAGGACCAGCCAAGATGACGGTTCAAGAACATAAATTCCAGGCTTTGGAGGAACAAATAAAAGATGAAAATTCTATATTTTATTATTATCAAAAGGCAGTAAGATTGCGTAATGAAAATCCTGAAATTGCTAGAGGTAGTGTAACCGCAATCCCTCTTCCAGACAAAGACATCGCCGCTGTAATAAAGACGTATGAAGATAGTAGCATTATAATTTTATATAACATTAGTGGTGAGGAGAAAGAAGTTCAACTAGATAGTATCGATTATGAATATAGCCGAGTGAAAGGTTATTTAACAACGAACGTATTAGAAATACCAAAGTTAAGTGGAACTGTACTAACAATGCCTCCTTATTCTATTGTGATTTTAAAATAAATTTTAAAAGCTCAATCTGTTTGGGAAAACAAAAGAATAAATGGCACAGGGAAAGGAGTTTTCATGAATTTTAGCGCAGTTTATCATAGAACATCGGACAATTATTGTTATGCATTCAATGAGAATGAATTAATCATTAACCTAAGAACAGGCTATGAAGTTAAACGTATTTTTTTGCATCACGGGGACCCTTTTTTAGCCGGAATTTTGGGTGGAAAAGAAGTTTGGAATGGACAAAAAGAGGAACTCTATTATAAAAAGCGTTTGAAGCATCATATGTGGTGGACAGCAACGATTCGTCCTCCTTTTAAACGACTTAAATATTATTTTGAACTTCATACAGATACTGAAGTTTGGTTTTATTTTGAAGATGGTTTTTTTAGCAAAGAACAGCTGAATATTGAAGGTAAAAGTATGCAGTGCTTTACTTTTCCGTGGATGAATGTTTCAGACATCAATAAAACTCCATCCTGGGTAAATCAAACGGTTTGGTATCAGATATTTCCGGATCGCTTCTATAATGGAGATGTAACAAATGATCCGAGGATTGTTTCGAAATGGCACAAAGGAAATGTTACGAATAAAGAATTCTATGGTGGTGACCTGGAGGGAATTCGTAAAAAACTAGAGTATTTGAGTAATCTTGGTATAACAGGTATATATTTAACACCAATCAATGAAGCAGATACTTCACATAAGTATGACACTATAAATTATGAAAAAATAGATCCTCATTTTGGTGATCAAAACACTGTGCGTCAACTTGTAAGTGATGCACATAAATTAGGAATACGTGTAATGCTAGATGGCGTGTTTAATCATTGTGGACCAAAGTTCAAGCCCTGGTTAGATGTATTATCCAATGGAAAGAATTCAAAGTACTTTGATTGGTTTATAATCAATGAATGGCCAATCAAGCAATGTAGGGAAGATGTTAGCGCTGGTAAATACTACACGTTTGCATTCGCAGATTATATGCCAAAACTTAATACAAATCATGATGACGTGATAGAATATTTTATAGAAATTTGCGAGCACTGGGTGAAGCACTACGATATTGATGGTATCCGGTTTGATGTTGCCAATGAAATTTCCCATAAGTTTGTCAAGCGCCTACGTAATCGTATCAAAGCTATAAAATCAGATGTCTATCTACTTGGAGAGATTTGGCATGATTCCATAGGTTGGTTACATGGGGATGAATTCGATGCAGTTATGAACTATCCACTGACTGGGAGTATAAAAGATTTTTGGGTGGATAAGGATTTAACGAAAGATGATTTTGAGTTTATGATCAATCGATGTTACACAATGTATATGCAACAAACCAATGATGTCTTATTTAATCTTTTGGATTCCCATGATACCATTCGTTTGCGTTCCTCGGTATCAAACCTTTCTGAATTTTATCAACAATTATGCGTTTTGTTTACGATGCCAGGCAGTCCTTGTATATTTTATGGAACGGAAATTGCTATGGAAGGTGGGCATGACCCGGATTGTAGAAGGTGTATGCCGTGGGAAGATATCGAATCAGGAGCATTCAATGATAGAATTGACTTCTTAAGGGAGTTGATTCATTATAGAAAGCAAGAAGAAGTTTTTCGCTGTCGTAATTTTCACTTTCCGAATACGATTGCAAACAAACGAGTTATTGAATATATTAAAATAGATTATAATACGCAATTAGAAGTAATAATCAATTGTTCAAAGGATGATATTTTTGTTCCAGAAAAGGGAGAAATCTTAATTGCAATGTTTTATGATAATCAAATGTTAAAGGAAAACGGAATATTAATTCGAAAGTATGACACTGAGGTAAGGACATAACTAGCAGTACACATTTTTAGCGGCATTAAGGAATTGTGGAGCGATTCCATTAATGAAATTGTATTAAGTGTATGGAACGATTTCCATCGATGCAAGTGCATTTATGAATGAGGCTATATAACTGTATTTAGGACCTAGAGATTAATACTGTCCGGCAACTGTACTAAGGAACAGTTTCATCGAAGTAACTTTACATAGGAAATTTGGATTGATTCCATACATGTTACAGTACTTAGGACCTATGGAACGGTTCCATACATGTGACAGTATTTAGGAACTATGAATTAATTTCATCCATACAACGATATTAAGAACTATGACCCAGCTCCATATTTCAATCGGATTAAGGACAATGGATTAGTTCTATCCATACAATTGTATTATAAGATAGAGCATTTCAATTTAGTTAGAGTATCAAATAAGATAAAAATAAATTTTCTGGATGTTATGCCATATTTTACTTTCTAGGAGGAGATCAATGAAAAAAGTTGGAATTTTAATGCCAGTAGCCTCACTTCCTTCCAATCACGGAGTGGGCGACTTTGGTAAATATAGTTATGAATTTATTGATTTGATGAGCGAGGCTGGCATGAATATATGGCAGATACTTCCTTTGAATCCATTGGGATTTGGTAATTCACCATATCAGCCGTATTCCTCATATGCAGGAGATGAACTGTATATAAGCCTAGACTTTTTGGTTCGGGATGGCTTACTTGATGAAGTAGAACCATATCATAAAAATAAAAAAAGTATTGATTACATTCGTGTGCGTAATTACAAAAACAAGTATTTAAAACAGGCATTTCGTAAGTTTAAACCAAACGATGCTTACCATTCTTTTATGAAACAAGATTGGGTTTATGAATATGCGGTTTATTTAACGCTAAAAAAACAGAATCATTTAATTTGTTGGAATGAGTGGCCAGTTGAACAGCAAAACTGGATTTTAGACCGCCAATATGATTTAAATCACTTAACTGAAGATATATCCTATGAAATGTTTGTTCAATTCGAGTTTTACAAACAATGGATGGATCTAAAGAAGTATGCGAACCAAAAAGGCATAGAAATCATGGGAGATATTCCAATCTATGTTGGTATTGATTCATTGGATGTTTGGAGTAATCAAAAATGTTTCTTACTAGGTGCAGACAATAAACCTTCCTTTGTAGCAGGAGTTCCACCAGATTATTTTAGTAAGACAGGACAACGTTGGGGAAATCCAATTTATGACTGGGATTACATTAAAGATACGAACTTTGAATTCTGGATTAATCGTTTGAATTATTGTAACAAGATGTTTGACATTGTTCGTATTGACCATTTTCGAGCATTCGATACATATTGGAAAATACCAGCAAGCTGCCCAACAGCAGAAGAAGGAGAATGGGTTGAAGCGCCAGGCTATGCTTTATTTGATGAAGTCTTTCATCAAATAAAGGACATTAATATAGTAGTAGAAGATTTGGGGGATTTACGTCCAGAAGTATTAGAATTACGTGATCATTATAATTTTAAAGGAATGCGTATTGTTCAGTTTAATTTTAATCCGGATGAAGAAGAAAATAGTGTGTATGATCATGTAGAACACCTTATATTATACACAGGCACGCATGACAATCAAACAATGCGTGGTTGGTATAAGGAACAACCAGCACATATCAAGAAACGTGTGCGTAAGAATTTGAAGCGATATGGATGTAGTACAGGACCAATCTCGTGGAAGTTTGTTGAATTTACGTATAAGCAAAATTCTTATATGTCTATTGTTCCGATGCAAGATATTATTGATCTTGGTGATGAAGGGCGTATTAATACACCAGGAACTCTTGGTTCACCAAACTGGGAGTGGCGAATGAATCATTTAAAATTATTTGAAGATCGTGTACCTGAATTAAAAAACTTGCTAAAAAGGTAACAGGTATTTTGTTTTTTAGTGTATTTATAATAGGGAGTTATTTATTGTGTGTATCATAGCGGTCTTTTAGCTATGATACATTTTTTCTGTGAGAATAAGTGCTTTGCGTCAAGTCTTACGATGCTTCGCAGGAATCGTCTATTTTACCGATTCTGTGCTATTCTTATGAATTCATTATAAATCTTTTGAAATTTAACATTGATTTATTCATAATATGGATTGACAAATTTATAAGAGTGAGTATAATTAAAAACAAAAATGAACATTGTTCATTTTAGGAGGTGCATTTTGAATATCGCAGCAACATCAAAAGAAGAGATTCTTGAAGTTAGTCGTAAGCTCGTTTTAGAAAAAGGACTGTCAAAGGTAAATATGCGAATGGTTGCTAAGGAATGTGGTGTTGCAGTAGGCTCTATTTATAATTATTTTCCTTCAAAATCTGATTTAGTTTGTGCTACTGTAGAAACGATATGGAAAGATATATTCCATATGACTGGAAAGCCTTTTGAATTCTATGATTTTATTGATTGCCTATCGTGGCTTTTCGATAGTATTCAAGAGGGTAGCAAAAAATATCCTGAGTTCTTCACCTTGCATTCTATGAGTTTTGATTCGGATGATAAATCAAAAGGACGCCGAATGATGGAGAAATATTTTGAACATTTAAAAATGAATCTTTTACAAATTTTATTAAAAGACCAAAAGGTTCGAGCAGATGCGTTCAATGATATTTTGACACCTACTATATTTATCGATTTTGTATTTACTATGTTTCTTAAGGTTTTGCTTGAGAAACAAGACAATTGTAAATCACTACTTGAATTAATAAAACATAGTATATATTAATTTCCCACTGAAGAAGTGGGAAAAAATATAAATCAAAATGAACATTGTTCAAGTTGTATGGAGGTGTTATTTATGAAAGTAAAAAAAGATTCTTTGCTTTTGATAGCAAGTATAGTTTGGTTTATAGCAGGATTTAATATATTACATATTGGATTACTGAGCTATATTGGCCATGTTTCTATCTTTAACATTTTACTTTCTATACTTGTATTTATATTTTTCTGGTTTCTGGTCTTTCGTAAACTTGTTTTAAAACATACCATGCGAATACTAAATTACCATGAGACCAAACAATTTTTTATGAATTTCTTTGATCTTAAATCGTTTTTCATAATGGCTTTTATGATTACATTTGGAATCATTATACGAGTTTTTAATTTAGTTCCAGATATTTTTATAGCGGTCTTTTATTCCGGACTAGGTGTAGCGTTGACTGGGGCTGGCTTATATTTTGGATTCAATTATTTAAAAACTAGACAAAAAAATATGGATTATAAGGAGGAAAATGACAATGCAGGCAATCATGGAAACAACATTTGACATTGTATATTTAGCTACAGTACTTACCTTAGGTACAATTATGATTGTAAAAAGCAACGGTAGAAAACAATATTTATTGTTTGGTATTATGGCAGTTGTGTTAGGGGCTGGGGATTCCTTTCATCTAGTACCAAGAGCTATAGCATTATGTACAACAGGTTTAGATAATTATACAGTTGCTCTAGGTGTAGGAAAATTTATAACATCTATAACTATGACGATTTTTTATATACTTCTTTATTACGTATGGCGTTTTCGATACCAAGTAGAGGGTAAGAATAACTTAACATTTTTAGTATATCTTTTAGCATTAGCGCGCGTCATTTTATGTTTCATGCCACAAAACGCATGGACTGAGATAAATTCACCTTTGAGTTGGGGAGTATATCGTAATATACCGTTCGCATTGCTTGGGGTCTTAGTTATCATTTTATTTTATCAATCTGCAAGGCAAAATGATGATAAATCATTTCGATTCATGTGGTTAACGATTGTTTTAAGCTTTGGGTTTTACATTCCTGTTGTTTTATTTGCTGACACTATACCACTAATCGGTATGTTGATGATTCCAAAAACTTGTGCTTATGTATGGACCGTATTTATTGGATTTCAAAGTATGAGAACAGAAAGCTTAAAATAAATAGTTTAACAAAGAAGGCTTAAAATATATAGTTTAAAATAGAAAGCTTAAACTTAATAGTTTAACATAGAAGGCTAAAACAAGAAACATAAAAACAGAATGCATAAAGCAGAAAGGAGTAATAGATGAAGAAGATTTTAAATATCTCATTTGTATACTTTATACTTGCAATGGTTGGAGGTGTGTTTTATAGAGAGTTTACAAAAATTCTTGGATTTAATGGAAAAACTACTCTTGCCTATGTTCATGTACATCTCTTGGTATTAGGAACTTTTTTATTCTTAATTATCGCGTTATTTTGCAGAGATAGTGAGTTGTTAGACAATCGTAGGTTTCAACAATTTTTGATTGTGTATAATGTAAGTTTACCTTTGATGGTATGTATGTTGCTAATACGAGGAATTCTACAAGCAACTGAATTTGAAGTAACAAATGCGATGAATGGAATGATTGCTGGAATTGCTGGAATTTCTCATATATTCCTTGCTATTTCATTATGGATGCTCTTTTCATCATTAAAACAAGTTTTTGTTAATGAAAACAACTAAATTCAATTGGCAGTGAATGTTATATATTTCACTGCCTTTTTTATATTTAGCAAAGATTTATATATAATGTCGTATAATTTTAATTACATTATTTAAAATCGAAGTATAAGATGTTGTTTGACACTTAATTATAGATAATAAAACCACAAACATGATAGCTTATTCGTATAAGAAATCACTTAGACGGATATTAATATATTAAGTTTGGTAGAGAAGATGAAAGAATTAATTACGAAAGGTTATTTAATTTATTACTATATAAATAAAATTACACGGAGGATTTTAGTATGTGTACATGCATTACGTTCCAAAATAATAGTAACTACTTTGGTAGAAATCTTGATTTAGAATATTCATTTGGTGAGAGGGTAGTTATTACACCACGAAAGTATGTTTTTGATTTAAGAACGCAGGAGAAAATGATAGAACATTATGCGATGATTGGTATGGCGACGGTGATTGAAAATTATCCTCTATATGCCGAAGCAAGCAACGAAAAAGGGCTAAGTATGGCAGGACTTTATTTTCCTGATAACGCAGTTTATCAACCAATAAAAGAAGACATGATTAATATTACTCCTTTTGAATTAATACCTTGGATTCTAGGAAAATGTTCGAATGTAGATGAGGCTGAGGAGTTATTAAAGAATGCTAATATTGTTAAGATAGCATTTAATGAGAACGTACCATTGGCTCCGCTTCACTGGATGCTTGCAGACGGAAAAAGATGTATCGTCTTAGAATCAATGAACGAAGGATTGCATATTCATGAAAATCCCATTGGTATATTAACGAACAATCCTCCCTTTGATTATCATAAAACAAATTTAGCAAATTATATGAATATTACCCCGCATGCACCTGTAAATCGATTCTCTAAACAACTAAATTTACAAGCTTATGGACAAGGAATGGGCGGTATTGGTCTTCCAGGAGATGTTTCTCCTACCTCAAGGTTTGTAAGAGCAGCCTTCATACAGCAAAATTCAGTTTGTGAAGAAGACGAGATTTCAAACGTAACTCAGTTTTTTCATATGCTCGACTCGGTCAGTATGGTTCGAGGCGCTACGATTACGCCTGAGGGAAGATATGATATTACAACATATTCCTGCTGTATGAGCGTAGATAATGGAATTTACTATTATAAAACTTATGAGAATAATCAGATAAGTGCAGTGAAAATGTTCAATGAAAATTTAGATGGAAGCGACTTGTATGTTTATGATTTTAGAAACAAACAGCAGATTTACTATGAGAATGATTAAAATATAGACTGAAAAGTTGAGTCCATATCCTCGAGTCATTGCCGAAGATGTGGACTTTCTAAGGTATTAGGAAACATAAGAGTAGACACTAGCACTGTAACATATAAAATTTTGTTTGGAGAGCACGTAAACTAAAAAAACTCGCTCTTGCGAATACGTGCTAACCTATAATAAATATGAATGTACTAGCATATTCTTGTTAAAACTATGTACTTAGATTTCTTCTTTTTTATATTCTTCTAAAACAATGGCAGCTCGTTTAGGATCTTTTTCTTGCAATTGCATAAGGTATGCAAATGCACTTCCATTAAAAGGTTGACTTTCGCCAAATAGAATTGTTTCGTAACAGCTACGAACAACATTCAATACACAATCACCGTAATGATTCTCTTTACAAGAACGACATTGCTTTAAAACATGGGCAATTCCAGTTAAGACATGTTCTTCATCATAACTGCCTTTTGTATCAGTATATGGAATATTACTAAAACCGTCTTTTACATAAGTGACATCTGCTTTTCTACACTCGGCAACGCTTTCTTTTGCATAACCAATTAAGCAATGTTTCTCTTGGCATGTTCCACAGTGATTCTGAGTCAAACAAACATTACCAATATCTTTAAATAAATTAAAATAACTAACTCCTGATGTAGCCATTTAAATCCTCCTTTGTATTCTGTCATCACTCTTAGTAAATAATACCTATCCATTATATAGCGTAAAAATTTTAAAATCAAGGATTCAACTGCATGTCATGTCTAATAGTACATTTTTTATCATTTAAAACTGAAATATTATAGAAATGAAATGAAGGGAAGGTTACTATGTTATAGATAGAAGATAAAGAGGGTAAGGTTATCATAGTATGAAACTAGAATGTAATACTATTAACTTCAACAATCTCTTTCCCAAAATTAAATGAACCACCGCTCAAAAGTCGGTGGTCCTGATTTATTATCGTTTTCTTAAAAGGAACAAGCGATTCATTCCTTCTTGCCAAGGATAAGGAAACTCTAAATAACGCTCTATAATAAAATTATGTTCAAATTCATTTATCCACTCTTTTGTATCAAGCCTTCGTAAACGTAAAAACCCATCTTTTTCATATAAGTTATCTTGAAAGCATATGAGACCAAGCTCACTTAGTCGGTTATCAGTTTCATAAGGATTGAGTTTTATAAACATCAATCCATCTTTTTTAAGAAGTCTTGTGAGTTCCATCATAATTGCATCTGCATCTTGTTTCGGCATGACATCTAATATGTTAGAGAGAATGATTCCATCGAAACTTTCCTCTTCCATTTGCACGATATGTGATACATCACCCACTACAAAATCAAGTTGTCTGAAATGATTTAAATTCGCCATATTCTTACCGAATTGAATTCCTACTTCTGAACGATCAATCCCTATCCCATAGAATAAGTGTCCGTATTGTGCACATTGAAATAATATATCTCCTGTACCACAACCAAAATCCATGACACGTTCAGCGTGTTGAGAAAAAATATGTAGGCATGCATCAAAGGTTGGTTCAACACTTAATTCAAGATCCGTTAAATCTTCTAAATCATATTGATTATAAACTTTGTCCCATAGAGCAGTTGTACATTCGTATTCTTTCACAAAAACCGCCATCTTTCTTTATTAGATTTTTAAATTATTAAGTGAAAAAAAATATTGGGATACACTGATTCTTGTCATAAGCCCATTGATGTAAAGGACCATAACCTGCTGTATTATAATTTAGGTTTTAAAGCGCAATGTCTTATAACAATCGTATATCCTTATAATATTATACATTTTTTACCATTCTATGAAAAGATTTTTTTTGTAAATAACATATTTTTTTGAATATGTTTAGTATTTAAGGATACTTAATCTGGAAATCGTCTTATAAAATATCGTTATTTATGAATTATGATGACTCGTTCTAGCTAAATAATTAATATAAATAATACTTTTAAATAGGTTTTCAAACTTATTTAGTATCTGTATTGGTATCATTCTAAAGCATAACTTGGGGATTAAAATATTAATACGCTTTCATGTGTAGAAAATAAAAAAATATGATATAATGAAAACGGAATGAGCTATTTCAAGCTTGCTTGAAAATAGCGATTGGAGTAACAAGATGATGAACTGCAAGTTCATCATATAATGAAAACGGAATGAGCTATTTCAAGCTTGCTTGAAAATAGCGATTGTAGTAACAAGATGATGAACTGCAAGTTCATCATATAATGAAAACGGAATGAGCTATTTCAAGCTTGCTTGAAAATAGTGATTGTAGTAACAAGATGATGAACTGCAAGTTCATCATATAATGAAAACGGAATGAGCTATTTCAAGCTTGCTTGAAAATAGTGATTGGAGTAACAAGATGATGAACTGCAAGTTCATCATATAATGAAAACGGAATGAGTAATTGTAAGCTTGCTTATAAACAGCGATTAAAGTAATATGATTATGAATTGAATTTGCTCATGGTATAATAAAATCGCAAGAAACTTAAGTCCGGTTAAGCAGAAATACATACTAGAATAAAAAGGATAAGAGGGTGTAAATTTGAACAAAAGACAAATGTCTGAAACATTTATTTTATGTGCTTTATTGGCAATTGTAGGTGGATTTATAGATGCCTATACGTACATTGCAAGAGGTGGCGTTTTTGCGTTTGCTCAAACGGGAAATCTTATATTTTTCGGTATCAATTTATCGGAAGGTAATTTAAAAGAAGTAATTTATTATGCAATACCGATTTGTACATTCATCATAGGCGTTATGCTAGCTGAGCTTATCAGAAGCAAAACCAAAGGTTTTACGAAGATTCATTGGAGACAGATTGTAATAGGAATTGAGATTATAATTTTGTGTATTGTTGCATTTATACCTGTGGGAGATTGGAATGTAGTAGCTAACGTACTTATCACATTTATTTGTGCTTTACAAGTGGAAAGCTTTAAAAAAGTAAATGGATATTCATTTGCATCCACGATGTGCACTGGAAATTTAAGAAGTGGCACCGAATATTTATATCACTATATAAATACAAAAGACAAAGCAATGTTACTACGTAGTTTAAATTATTTTGGTATCATATCTTGCTTTGTAATCGGAGTAATTTTGGGAACAACTATTACAAAAATAATGCATCAAAGTTCGGTTCTCTTTTGTCTTATATTATTGGTTGTTAGCTTTGTTCTTATGTTAAAAAAGGACTCCGGAGAACAAGTAACTAATTAAACTCATGAAACATTTTTATACATATTTTTAAGATTATAAGGACTGTTGTAACTATTCTTCAAGAAAAGTTGCAATAATCCTTTTTTAAATTTAAACAATAGTAAATTCGCAAATCGACATTTCCATTGGTATGTAGCCTATATAGCATATAATTCATCTAATTTATTTCACGACAAGTATTCTTTAAAATATTGTGAATCCTCTCTATACGTATTTAAGAATCATTATTATAAATGAAGCTTATCCTTTATACCGATCATCGAAAAGAAGATGGTGAGACTCCCTCTATTTTTCGAAAACAAGTACTAAAATAAGAAGTTGTTTTAAAACCACATTTATAGGCAATTACATTAATGCCAAGATCCGTGGATTTTAAAAGTTTTTTTGCTAGTAAGATGCGTTGTTTGAGGACATAGTCACTAAATGTCATATTGACTTCCTGTTTGAATAAGTCACATAGATAGCACCGGTTTACACAGACCTCCTTGCAAACGATATCTAAACTTAGAGGTTCATTTAAATGATTGTGGATATAGCTAATTGCTTTTTTTATATGTTCATTTCTATGTTTTTCAACTAAATAATCCGAACAATTCGCAAACGATGTTAAGATTTTTATACCAATTTCCTCATAATTTCTATTCGTTGCTTGTTGTATGAGCTGACTATTTTCATAACAGCATTCATGCAATGAAATCGATTCTTTCATCAGTATATAGTTGTAAATTCCATAATTTAAAGCACTCAAATAAGAGCGTAAAGATAAAACAGATGCATTCTTTAATTCCAATGCTTTTCGCTGAAATGCCTTAATTGCTTCCTTTGTATTACCTGCATAAAGAAGTGAATAAATTTCCAAATGATTTAAAAGTTGTTCTGTCATGATTCTTGCTGCCTTTCTAAATATATTGAAAAAATAACTAAATAAATTGAAACACATTGGCATTATAGCATGTTATCATTACAAATGGTTAGCAAAAGCTAACTAATGATAAAAAATGATTAATATCATATACATTTTGGAGGGAAATATGAAAAAATTTAAAACATCACTTATCTTAGGATTAACGATTGCAATCGGACTTTTTACCGTAGCATGCGGAAAAGAAAAGAATAGCACAGATGCAACAACTTCACCAACAAAGGTTGTAAATGAAGCAGAGTCTAACAGTGATACAAGCAATGAATCAAATGATGCAAACAACGCAGGTAGCGAGAATGGCTCTGAAACAAATAATGAGTCCGAACAAACATCTGATGTAAGAGTCGTAGCTTCATCCGTTGCAGTGGTACAAATACTTGATGTCCTTTGAGTTCCAATGGTTGGAGTTCCAACAAGTTCTTATGAGCTACCAGAAAGTGTTGCTAATGCTGAGAGAATTGGAAGTGCAATGTCACCTGATATGGAAATTATCGCATCATTAACACCAGACGTTATCGTGTCTGTGGATTCTTTATCAAGTGATTTGAAAGAACAATTTGCAAACTTAAATATTGAAACATCATTTGTAAATCTATCTAGCTATGATGGTTTAAAAGAAGCGATTAAAGATCTTGGAAGTCGATTCGGAGTAGAAGAAAAGGCAAATGAACTACTTTCATCCTTTGAAGAAAAAGAAGCTAGTATTTCAGATAAAATCTCAAATAATGAATCAAAATCTGTTTTAATTATATTTGGTGCTGGTCAAAACTTCATGGTTGCATCTGAAAGTTCATACGTTGGTGATTTAGCGAAACGTGTTGGGGCAACAAATATTTTAGAAAGTTCAGCGATCAGTTTTTCACCGATTGATATGGAATATTTAGCAGACAAAAATCCTGAGTACATATTATTTATGTCTCATGCAAATCCAGAAGAGTCATTGGCTGCATTTGAAAAAGAATTTGAGACAAATAAAGCTTGGCAAAACTTTGATGCAGTGAAAAATGGTAAGGTGATTGCACTTGAACCAGAATATTTCGGAATGAGTGCAAATCTTTTAGCTGTTGATGCAATGGAAAAATTAGTTGATATTTTATATACAGAATAAAAAGTAACGAATGAAATGGGTGTCGCAATGAAGATAAAAGGAAGCATGTTTGTAATACTAATCATCCTATTGGTTATCGGTATATTCTTTTCGATATCTGTTGGAAGCGTATCCGTTTCTATTAGAGAAATTATCGATAGTATTTTAAACCAAAGTGGTGGCAAAGGTGGTATTGTACGGGATATTCGCATCCCAAGAGTAATTATGGCTGTTTTAGTCGGGGCTAATCTATCTGTAGCAGGTGTCTTATTACAAGGCGTTATGAGAAATCCATTGGCGGATCCAGGAATTACTGGAATTTCCTCAGGCGCAGGACTTGTTGTTATGATTGTCATGTTATATTTTCCTGGAGCAGCGAGTGGAATACCTCTATTTGGATTCCTAGGCGGAATTCTTGCTTGTTCTATGATTTATATGCTGGCTTGGAAAAATGGTATTATGGCCGTTCGAATTATTTTAGCGGGTGTTGCCGTGAATGCAATGCTTGGAGGCGTAACTAGCATGATTTCCATTTTAAATAGTGAAAGTTTATCCGGCGTTTTAACTTGGTTAAATGGTAGCTTAGGTAATAAAAGTTGGTACCAAGTAAAAATGATGTGCATTTACACTGTAATTGGGCTTTGTATTGCAATTCCACTAAGCAAAAGTTGTAATATTTTAGCCCTTGGCGACAAGAATGCAAAAAGTCTTGGATTCAATCCAAACCTATTACGTATTGTGATTTCTATGATTGCTGTATTTTTAGCTGGCATCTCTACTGCCTATGTTGGAATTATTGGATTTGTGGGGCTAGTTGTCCCACATATCTCAAGAATGCTGATAGGTTCTGATCACAGGATTTTAATACCGTTTTCAGCTTTGTTTGGTGCATTTGTATTGTTACTTGCAGATACATTAGGACGAACCTTATCCGCACCATATGAAATACCAGTGGGTGTAATCATGACCGTAATCGGAGGTCCCTTCTTCTTATACCTATTAAGAAAGGATAGTGGTACGTATGGAAGTTAATAAAGTCAATTTTACCTATAGCAATCATCCTTTTATCGTTGATTTAACTACAGATATCGAAGTAGGTAAAATCACCACGATTATTGGCCCAAATGGTTCTGGAAAATCAACACTCTTGAATCTATTGGTGAATCAGATACAACCGATGTCTGGTAGCATTCAATTAAATGGTCAAAATTTATGTAATTTATCAACCAAGGAGATTGCAAAAAAAATGGCGATTGTATATCAGCAAAATCAAGCTCCTGGTGATATAACGGTTGAACGCCTGGTACGTTTTGGACGTGCTCCTTACCAAAGTTTTTTTAAATCCACAGACGAGGATGAAGAAGAGGTCGTAGCATGGGCACTTAAAGTAACTAGGCTTGAGGGAATGAAAAATAAAAAAATTAGCGAACTATCGGGTGGCGAAAGACAGCGTGCATGGATAGCAATGTCCTTAGCACAAAAAACAAATATTTTATTTTTAGACGAACCAACGACGTATCTAGACATCTATTTTCAATATGAAATTTTGAATTTAGTAAAAGAGCTAAATGAAACGTACCATATGACGATAGTTATGGTTTTACATGATATCAACCAGGCAATTCAATTCAGTGATAACATTATCATTATGAAGCGCGGTTCAATCATTTACCAAGGAAATGTTGAGATGGGTATTACAGAGGAACGTTTAAAAGAAGTTTATGGTATTCAAGCAGACATTCGATGGTGTGAACGGAATCAGTGTCCTTATATTGTTCCGATTATGTCACGCAAGCATGCTTAAACTTAAGTATTGGTTTATGATAATATGCACAAATCATGTTCATGTCGAAGGTGTATGTACTAATTAGAATGCGCTGCATATTTGAGGTGAAAATTATAAACGTTATCGATTTTAATGTAAAGAAATTTATTAAAAAGCATTGAAGCATTAGAAGTGTAAAAAATTATTAAAAGCATTGCAACATTCGAAGTGTAGAAATAATTAAGAAGCGTTGGCGTACTAGAAACGCTGCAATTCATATAAATGTTGGCTTATGTGAAATATTGAAATGCAGTATAAACGTTACCTTATTCGAAGTAAAGAAATTTTAAATACGTTATCAAGTTTAAAGCATAGAAATTAATTTAGATTATGTGATTTATAAGATAGAAAAAATACAGAAAGGATGCCACTCATGAAATAAAATAAACAATGAGGTGGCAATAACACGACAATACAGTGTTATGGAAATAAAGAATGAAAGTATTAGTAACATATTCAAGCAAAACAGGAAATACAAAAACTTTAGCAGAAGGTATCTACGAAGGACTTCCTATGGAAAATAAAACGATATTACCTATGAACGAGGTAAAAAGCTTAGAGGATTATGACGTGATTTTAGTGGGCTATTGGGTTGATAAATCCGGTCCGAATGAAGAAGCTAAAAACTTCTTAACTACAATTCAAGGGAAAAAAGTTGGATTGTTCGCAACGTTAGCTTATTGGCCAGATACAGAACATGCTTGGAATTCTCTTGTGAATGGAGAAGCCCTTGTGAAAGAGAATAACACTGTAATTGCGAAATATATCTGCCAAGGAAAACTAAGTGAGAAGATCATTGCTATGTTTGAAAAATTACCAGCGGATAATCCACATGCTGTCAACGAAGAGAAACGTAAACGCTATGAAGTAGCAAAAAGACATCCAAGCAAAGCAGATATTTTATCGGCAGCAGAACTATTTAGTGAAAGGTTAGAATTATATGTTTCAGACGAGAATTAAGACACATCATAGTGCTATGTCGGAAGGAAATAAACACCTATTAGGACATGGCAAAGTAATCGATGCTTTAAGTACTCCCAACAATAAGGATGAACAAAACGCGGTTATCTATATTCATGTACCATTTTGCAGTAAAATTTGTAGTTTTTGCAATATGCGCAGAAGTCTACAACAACCAATCAAGCAATACGCTGATCTTATTGTAAATGAAATCAAACAGTATGCATCACTTCCATATGTAAAAACTACAGTATTTGATGCTGTATATTTTGGAGGGGGTACACCAACTACCTTAGCTACGGATGACCTAAGAAAGATTCTAAGAGCTTTAAAGGAAAACTTACATTTTACAGCGGATGCAGAATTTACGATTGAAACTACTGTGACTGAGTTGACCGATGAAAAAATGGATGCATTAATTAATGAAGGCGTAAACCGATTTTCAGTGGGTATACAGACATTTAATGATGCTGGTAGAGCACAAATGGGAAGAGTCGGTACAGGTCTTGCAGCTTATAACAAGCTCAAACGTTTAAAAGAATATAAGAACGTAGTTGTTAGTATGGATTTAATCTATAACTATAAAGATCAAACAATTCAAGATTTATATGAGGATCTTGACCGTATTATAGAATTAGATTTAAATGGATTTTCAATGTATTCCTTAATCAATATGAAAGAAACGAAGATTGAGCAAGCACAGAGCCAAGAAAACGATGAGAAAATGTTCTTTGCTATCAGCGAATACATGGAGAGGGCAGGATATCACTTTCTTGAACTTACAAAAATGGTTAAAAAGGATCGCTATCGTTATATAATGAATCGTCATCAAGGAGCTGATACACTTCCTCTTGGTGCTGGAGCTGGAGGTTCAATGAATGGTTTAGCTATGATGAATCCAATCAATCTAGCTGAGTATCAAAGTAGCATCGAAACGTTTGATTCTAAAATGGGGATGCAATTTAAAGATTCCTATAAAGAAGTAGTTCGATTTAAAGGTGACATTCAAACCATACACTTACCAAAAAATGAATCATTATATCAAGATAGAGACGAGTATGAAAAAGTATTAAATGAATTATTAGAAAACGAGATGGTCATTAAAGTAGGAGAGGATTACCAACTTACGACCAAAGGAGTTTTCTGGGGAAATACTATTTCGAGAGAGTTGTCTACATTAATATAATATGTAAACATAGAGTACAGAATATCATAAATACCATAATAAAAAATAAAATAAAAATTGGAGCCATTGTATTGTACAATGACTCCAATTTTTTTTACTACGATATATAAGATTCTATCTTACATCCAACTTGTTCAATTCCTTGCTTGATTGAATTTTCATCCGTACGTTTGTTATTAAAACCAACTTCAACCGTTCCTCTTCCTAGATCAACATTGACCATTTTAACTCCTTCAATTTTGTCTAGTACGTTCTTAAGCTGTGTCTTTGTTTGCGTATTCTGTAAGCCGTTAACTTCATAATGAACTTTATTCATAGTGCCCTCCTATTAATAAAATCATGTGAAATATAGTTGCTACATCATACTATTAATCATATTGCATCTTAAATAAAATCAAAATAAAATGGAAATAATAAAAGATACATATCACATTTAATAGTACACTCTTATTATCTGCAATTAAAAAACTTTCAGTATGGCAATATTAATACGAATAGGTTATGTAATATTTGCTTTTACGCATCTATAAAGACTTCAACGACTTCATGCGTGTTAGTTATTAGATAATACACCTCATATTCCTTTTTTTTATTATATTCCGTATGAGAAAACAACTTTGACCCAGAATATGTAATGAATTTTAAGTCCGAATTAAATCGTGAAATATCAATAGTATATAGTATATTTTCTCCGTTAAAGTGTAGGTATGCAATAGTGGCTTTTCCATCGTAAACGAATTTTGCAATTCGAACATTATCAGAAATACCATGTTCAATATTTTTTATAAATTCATGCAGGCGTTTTACATTATACGACCTCAATTGATCAAATATAATGTCATTGTTTCGAAGCGCTTGTTCGAAAGAGTAGTTGTAAGGTATCATAGATAAATCTTCTATGACTTTATAGTCATTTTCCATTGATTTCATATGCTTCTCAACTCTTTTTTATTAGGATATTCAAAAAACTTTAAAATATGACAAGCATGCTACCTCAACATTAATTTACATTTTTACAAATTTATAATATAGGATATTGAAATAAGAATAATTTATCACTTTTAAAAATCTTGGCTAATATTTATGAAAATACTCAATATAAATTATTTATGATTTCAAATACTACTTGTTTTCATATCTGAACATTGGTAAAATATAGTAATGTTTTAAGGCTTTTAATTTTTACATGAAATCTTTTGATGAAAGATTTTATATTTGTAATATCAATATAATACCAGTACTAAGGAATAAAGAAATACAAGTGCTAGAAGTACTAGTATCAATATCAGCAAATTTATGATTTATATTTTTTTTAAAAATTAAGTTATTGCAAACACAATTGCTGTTATCGATAAAATTTCATAGTGTGCCAGGAGGTATCATGGGTTACATTTTAAGAGATAACTTAAAAAGAAAAACAATTGAAGCTTTTGACCAAGATCATAATATAGTAGGGAAGGCAGTTTTTTCTCCATTCATTCCCTCTGATTTGTATGACAATCCAAGATTAAATATTTATTTTGACATAAAAGTTCTGGTTCAAAGTGATAAGGAGAATATTAGAAATCAGTTGTTTGATGAAATAATACACCGTGCCAGAGAACTTAAATTAAATTATCTGGATTTTGATGTTAAAGTGTATCATTGTTGTTTTTCTGATGATATCGAAAACATAGAATATTATTCTTCAAAACCTGGATTCTCTCATGATGAGGGGATGTACATAATAAAGAAAGATATTACAGAACAAGAGTTTACAAATCAAGGCTTGGTGGAAGATGATAAATTGATTAAAAACGATCAAAATATAACGTATGTTAAGTTAACATTCCAAACAAAAGACGAGATGTTGCAGTTGATTCTCGAACAACATAAAGTCTTTAAAAATGGATATTCCATTGATGATTTAATAGCAATCAAAAGTGCGGAACAGTGGTTAAGCTTAGCTGCAATACAAAATGGCATTATTATTGGAAATATCATAATGATTGTTAAAGAAGATGAAAATAACAATAAGTATGGTTGGGTGGATGATTTTTTTGTATCGAAAGAATGGCGCCGAGAAGGAATCGGTAAAAATCTCCTTGAGATAGCTTTATATGAGCTCAAATTAATGGGTATTAATGAGTCTAGATTAGAAGTATGGAGCTCTAATGTAAGGGCAATGTCATTATATAAAAATTTTGGATTTCATTTTTATAAAGAAACGGAATGTGCCATTGGCATGTTTCTCTAAAGATTATCTATAACTTATATTGTTATGTGGGAAAAAATAAATGCACAAGATAAAAAGGAAGGTATCATATGCAACGTAAGCTGGATGGATTCAATGATAATTTAGAAAATCAAATGAAACGTTTATACGCGATTTTAAAAGAAAACAAGGTGATTTACGATATTTTAAGAAAGGCAAGTCAATTTGATCTAGAAGATTATTATATTGGTGCAGGATGTATCTGTCAAAGCGTTTGGAACCATCAAAATGGAAACGATTTGATGTATGGCATATCTGATGTTGATATCGTTTATTATGACAATAAAGATCTTTCCTATGAAGCTGAAGATAGGGTAATTCAAAAATGCAATGATTTATATCAATCAAATAAAGTAGCTATTGATGCTAAAAACCAAGCGAGAGTGCATCTTTGGTATGAACAGCGGTTCGGCAAATCCATACCAGCTTATCAATCGGTTGAGGACGCAATTAATACTTGGCCGACAACAGCTTCCGCAGTGGGAGTAAAGTTAGAGAAAGATGAACTCGTAGTTTATGCACCCTTTGGTTTAAATGACATATTTGGACAAATTATTAGAGCGAATAAAAGGTTGATTACACAAGGTACATATGACTTAAAATGTAATAAATGGAAGAGTAAATGGACTTCGTTAGAAGTTATCGAATGGTAATAAGTTATTAAGGAGGTTTCTTATGAAAAAAGTAATGATTGGAAGTATCATTTTATTTGTAGGTGCAATTTGGATTACAGCAATACTTTACTTTGCTGTAACTCATTCAGTTTCATCTTATTTTACTCCACCAGGACGTATGTTATCTACAGTTATATTTTATGAATTGGTGATACCTTTTTATATTTCGATAATTTTTCTTATCGTTGGAATTGTTATTCTGGGTTTAGAATATTTCAAAAAAGAGCACTAAGATGTATTAATATTCTGTGTTTAATAATTTAGTGTGCTATCCGTTTCATCCTTGTAGGTAACATATAATAAGCCCCAGTTATATAAGTAACTGGGGCTTATTATATAAAATATTAGAAAGGGGAACACCTGTATTCTATTATTTTAGGCTATCTCAAAATCTGCAATAGATAATTGACCCCCTTATGATGCTTATTTGCGACGAACTTAAATAATTAATTTCCACTTAATCTGTCGTTCATCCACGCCTCCAACGCAATTTTGCTAACAACATATGAATTACCGATTTTTGTTCCAAAAGTATCAAACTCACCTGATGCAATAAGATTGGAAGCATCCTCACTACTTATGCTTAAAAAAGCTGACACTTCATGTACTGATAGATAATCTTTAAATTCTGATACTGTATCTGAAGTTGTAACATAAAGGCTTGAGGGAACGTGTGTTGTGCCTGGTAAATTATTTGAAATAATATTAGCTGAAATTACGATACAAACTCCAATTACACAACACCCTAAAAACAACGCTAAATTAAACTTTTTCATAAAAGTTCTCCTTCATCTAATATAAATAATCATTATTGTAAAATTGATACATCTCTTTTGTTGATGGAAACCAGTATATGTATCCTTTTAATACATAACTCATCTGTAATAACAGCACAAGAAGCGCATGTTTTTTTGTGATACGCTTCTTGCTAGAAATCATATCTAATCTGCGATTAAAAGGCCGTCAAAAACCTCTTGACCGTAATGCTCTTCGCCATTAATAATAACATCTAAATCCTTGATTCTAACCCAACCAGAATTAAACGAATTGCTGTCTTTAATATAAATCCAATTTTCATCGTCAGAGGCGATGATTGTAGCAAGGCTGCCTTTCTTTATGGTATGAGTTGTTTCACTCGTGTACTGTGAACTAAGCAATGGTAAGTCATATAATAGCTTTACATTCGTGCCAACTGCGTAAAGTTCTTTTGGCATATAAACTATTTGAGGATAATCTACAGTGCTAAATTCTGTCGCTTGTAGAATATAAAATTTTCGCGGATGGTACCATGTTTGTAAGGTGTTAGCTCGTTCATAGGATTGAAATAACCCGTTCCCAAGAGACCTTAGATTGCCAACAAGCCCCCCGACTTTACCTATTTCAATTAAACTATTATTGGTAAAATATAAAATTGTGGTCATATCATCATTACTTGGGCCATACTCATCTATTAAAATTTGCAATGAACTCTGGTAATTTGTTAAACAAGAGATATATACCTGACCTGTTGGATTTGCTATTGGTACTGTAGCGGTGATGCTTCCTATTCGAATTTCACAATCTTCAATGTAGTTCATATTATTTTGTATAAAATTAAACTCAATTTGTTCTTTTATCCCATCCATATTCATATCGTAGGAATCACCACTTTGCAATTCAATAAACTCACCTCTGTATGCTCTTTTTTCCAATTCATCATAATTGAGACTATTTTTTTGATAATCTTGCTTATTTTGTGTAAGATCATCGAAGCTTTCATTGCCTTTAGAATTCCCGCTGTAAACCTCTTTATCGGAAACTTCATTTAAGTTTTCCTTTACTACCTCTTGACTCATTTGGGTTGTTGACTCATTCGGCACCATATCGGCTCTAAGACAGGAACATAAAAACAAAGACAAACAACTAAGAATCAGATATTTCAATATATTTTTCACTCGTAACAATGGTATCCTCCTCTTTAAATTAACATTTTATGTAAATAATCGTAGATCTCATTCATGGCAAAACGATGTCATATGTTTTTCTTTCATATTACATTTTAAGCTTAATCATTAATTATTTATCGTTCTTTACCTGACAATGATTAATCTGAGTTAAGTTATATAGTTTGCATAAAATAATTCTTCATTTCTATCAACTCCATATCTTGTAAACGCTTACAAAATATGCTATAATTTGTATGACAATTATTTTGCTAGTTTGTTTTAAATATTAAAAAAGGAGGCTTAGGTTAACGATTACGAAAGAAAAATAGAGTCGAAGCTGAAATATTACACCTTTAATTATTCACAAACAAAAAATAAAATAAAGGGGTATTATTATGGGAAAAATGTGGAGAAAAGTAAGTTTATTAATTGTTTGTGTAATGTTTGTTAGTTTATTGCATTCTATTCCTGCAAAAGCAGCAACTACATATTATTATGTTTCAACTACGGGAAGTGACTCAAACGATGGAACCACTAAAAACACTGCTTTTAAAACGCTTACAAAAGCGTTAACAAAAGCAAGTGCTGGAACAACGATTTTCGTTTTAAATGGAACCTATAGTTATTCAACAACATTTAAACTAACTAGCAATGGTACGGCAGATGCACCAATTAAAATATTAAACTATAGTGGACATAGTCCAGTCATTGATTTTTCAAGTCAGCCATATGCAGACAGCTCAAGAGGTTTTCAAATCTCGGGGAACTATTGGATAATCGCTGGATTAACAATAACAGGAGCGGGAGATAACGGTATCCATATTAGTGGAAGTTATAATCGAGTGCAAGATTGTTTTATCACCAAGTGCGGAGATACTGGTTTACAAATCAGTAATGGCGGTTCATACAATACAATTACTCGTGTAACTTCAACCTACAATTATGATTCGAAAACCAATGGTGAAAATGCGGATGGTTTTGCAGCAAAATTAAGCATTGGACCTGGTAATGTATTTAACTCCTGTAAAGCATATAACAATTCTGACGATGGATTTGATTTTTATGATGCAAAAAATGCTGTTAAGGTGTATGACAGTGAAGCTTCCTATAACGGAGTAGGAGATGGTAATGGAAACGGTTTTAAAGTAGGAGGCAATTTTTCAGCGGACAACCATTATCTTCAAAATTGTACTGCTACAGGAAATCGCTCTCGAGGATTTGATCAAAACAATAATACTGGATATGTGACTTTAGTTGATTGTACTGGTACAAAGAACAATGTGAATTTCTATTTTCCAACTGCACCAGCTTCTGGAAAGCATAAATTCACAGGATGTATCTCTTCTGGAGGAGCAAGTAAAGATAAAATCGTTGGCGCTACAGTAACAAATTGTTCATTCAATTTATAATAGCATAGATTTCATATCTTTAAACATACCGAAGCTTTGACTCGAGTGAACGTATTTCTATAGAGAAAATTAAAATACACCTCATAAGCGCTTGATTTAAAGTACTATTATAGAATCAAATTGAATTATTAGGGGTTTCAAAGTGAATAATTAAGGGGAAAAGCCACTGTGTATTTATCAAATAAATATACAGTGGTTTTTTGTATTTCTTACTTGATTTATAAGAACAATCGTTGGTTCTACCATATATGGATTACGCAGAATGAGGTTTATTATTTACATATGATTGCTATTATATGATTTACTATTTACATATGAATACAGTTTTTCAACATTACTTATGTATTTAAGAAGATTAAAGGATTACAATTCTTTGGATGAATCCTTGCTTTCTACACATAATAGGGATAGCGATTTTAAATAAAAAATGTGTGTGGAGGTTTTTATGGATAATGATGTATTTGTAGGACAAGGACGTAATCCGAATGGTCCAGATTTACCACTTGGTTTTGGAATGTTGCTAGAAGGTGAACCAGTTGCAAAAGCGAACTATGGATCTTTGACAAACACTCAAAAGATGGAGATTATTCAATATATGCAGCAAGCCAAAACAGGAGAAGATTCTGAATTTAGAGTAGTAAACGCTGTAGAAAAGTTGAAAAGCCATCAGGAAGGTGAATTAATGCGTTCCAGAACACATGACTCATTCTATTGATTAAAAGCTAGTTGTTATATCTTTTGATATCATAGCTGTGTAGGAAATCTAAAAGCATACTTTAATGTCAAACTATATAAATTTAGAAATAATATTTTATATTGTTTGACATTATTACTAATTAGTAATATAATTTAGGTGTGAAATTAAAATGAGTCATAATATAGTAAATGGACTTAAGCTAAAAGCAATGATTCTAATGAGTATTTTAAATAGTAAATTAGAAACTCTTATAGGGCTAAGTTGTAGATAAGAATATTTGACGTGTATAAATACTTATTTGTGTAGGTCTTTTTCAGTATTTCGCTACTTGGATATTTCAATACTCAAATACTACTAATTAGTAATATTTAATTTAAGCCATATAAACATTAAACATAATATTCTTCGCATATCAAAGCGAAGGACGAATAAAGATAATAGAATGAATAAAGATTGAAAGAGAGGATGAATGTTATGAATTTAAGAGACATTAAGAGAATTGTAAAAGGTCAACGTGCAATTGATGGTGCAGGTGTAAAATTGGTGAGAGTACTTGGAGGGAATGATGTTTATGACATCGATCCATTTTTAATGCTTGATGTATTTGATTCAGTTAACCCAAAAGATTACACAAAAGGCTTTCCAATGCATCCACATAGAGGAATTGAGACTATCACATATTTAATCAATGGAACGATAGAACATGAGGATAGTTTAAATAACAAGGGAGTTATAAGCGATGGTGAATGCCAGTGGATGACAGCTGGCAGCGGTATATTACATGAAGAAATGCCGAAGGCTTCAAAAAGAATGTTAGGTTTTCAGTTATGGTTAAATTTACCGAAGGAACATAAAATGTCTTCGCCACAATATTTTGATATTTCTAAAGAAATGATCCCGGTAGTGGCTGAAGATGACGCAACAATTCGAGTTATTGCAGGGAATTATAAAAATAAGGCACAAGGCGTTGACCCTAAGTATGTAAAGGCAACACTTTATGATATCACAGTTAAGCCAGGGAAAGCTATTACTATGGATACGATTCCAAGTGATAACGTCTTCATATTCTTGATGCAAGGCGATGCTATTATAAATGATCAGACTTTACAAGAAAAAACTGCAGTATTATTTGGTGAAGGTGATTCCATAGAAATAGCTGCAACAAATGAAGAGCTTCGCTTTATATATTTTAGTGGTGAACCGCTAAAAGAACCGATAGCTTGGGCTGGACCGGTAGTTATGAATACAAACGAAGAGATCAATAAAACATTTCAAGAACTTCGTGATGGTAGCTTTATTAAACACAATATAGTAAAATAGTTAAAATTCTGAGACCTTTCAAGCATTTCATAGTAAACTATTGACATTCTTGTTGACTTTATTTATATAATAAGTAGTTGGTAGTTTACTATGATAATACATACAAGGGAGAAGGATAAGATGCAGGCGTATTTATTTGTACATTTTAAAGAGAAGCGTACACCAGATGGAGAACAGGTCTATTTTGGTATTAGTAAAGATGGTTTTCACTGGGATGAAGTAAATGGCGGAAATCCAGTTCTATGGAGCTATGAAGGTGATAAAGGCGTTCGTGATTTTACAATTACAAGAACGAAAGAGGGTAAATTTATTATTATGGCTACAGATCTTAGCCTTGCTTATGGTATGCCATATCAGTACCAAAATTCATGGGCGGAAGTTTCGCATAATGGTAGTAAATGCCTTGTTTTATGGGAATCAGAGGATCTAATCCATTGGTCGAATCAACGAATGATTCCATTAGGGGATGAAGATTTTGGATGCTTATGGGCACCAGATATTATTTATGACAAAGAAAATGATGATTATGTAATTCATTGGTCTTCTTCCCATTCTAGTAATAATTATGGAGATAAAGGAATTTACTATAGCAGAACAAAAGACTTTAAAAGCTTTGAAAAAGCCAAACTCTTATATCGGAAAGATAATGTGGGAAGTGTAATTGACTCTGCTATGTACGAAGAAAATGGCGAATACTATTGCTTCCTAAAGAGTGAAAAGAATCCTTCCAGAATCATCTTAGTGAAATCAGAACATGTTACGGGACCTTTTAAAAGAGTTCACTCTTTTGATGATTGTATGGCAGATCTAAGAGAGGGGTATTATGAAGCTCCTACTGCGGTTAAGCTTGAAGATGGAAGATGGTGCTTATTTTTAGATTTTTATGGTTGCAAAGAAGAAGAGCAAGGATATGTTCCTTTTGTAGCGGATTCCTTGTCTGAAGGAAACTTCATACGGTCCGATGCAGCCTTTCATTTCCCTTACGGTTTCAAACATGGAACCATTTTAACAATTACCATGGAAGAATATGAGCGATTGAAAGAGTATCAAAAGAATCCATCGGAGCGATAAGTTGAAACATCATATATAGCAGTAATTCATTTTACATATTTATAATTTTTAGTTGTTACTGATATTAAATATAAAGAATAGTTGTTGGCAATATCAAATGCTACCAACTATTTTTTTGTATTTATATTTATGTTTTCATTTATTTTGTATTTATATGTTTTAAAAGTGAATGGAACTAGTGTATAATTATATCATGGTTAATTTTAACAAATATGTTTTGTAAAAGGAGAACACATGTTAATTGCAATGATTCATGGTCAAAATCATAGAGGCTCTACATATCACATCGGTAAAATGTTAGCAGAAAGGTTAACGGATAAAGATAAGATAAAAGAAGTATTTTTACCAAAGGATATGCCACATTTTTGTTGTGGATGTACCAATTGTTTTATGAAAACAGAAACACAATGTCCTCATTATGATTTGATAAATCCGATTACAAAATTATTAGATGAAGCGGATGTGTTGATTTTTACTACTCCTGTATATGTTTACCATGCGACTGGTTCAATGAAAGCTTTTCTCGATCATTATGGATATCGTTGGATGGTGCATCGACCAGAGGAGAGAATGTTTACGAAGCAAGCGGTCTGTATTTCAACAGCAGCAGGTGGTGGAATGAAATCGGCATGTAAGGATATAAAAGATAGTTTATTTTATTGGGGCGTCGCTAAAATATATAGCTATGGGATTGCCGTTTATGCTACATCATGGAATGGTATAACCGATAAGAGAAAGAAACGGATTGAGGCCAATGTTCATAAAATAGCAAGAAAGATTAGTAAAAATAATGGCTGCATAAGACCTAGTTTAAAAACAAAGCTCTATTTTAATATTATGAGATTCTTGCAAAAGAGTGGATGGAACAAAGCTGATGTTGAGTATTGGCAAGAGAAAGGATGGGATAAAAAGAAACGTCCTTGGAAATAGAAGGATGTTATTCATTACTTCTATGAGTTGAGAAAGAATATACGGCGGCATACCTATATTTATGACTAAATAATACAGTTTCCATAGCAATCCATTCATTAAATATTATCTATGGATGTTACAATAGCTATTAACTATGCTACAATGTTACAACACAGGAAAGTGACTGAGTAGATCTAATATTAGGAGTTTATTATGATAAAGGATAACGATGATACGATAAAGGATAGCGATGATACGATAAAAGATAATGATGATGTATCGAAGGATAACAATTGTAGGACAAAAGATGATGATGTATTAATTAACAACAATCGTAGGATAAAAGATAACAATCATGCAATTAAAGATGAAATTCAAACAATAAAAGATGGAAATTATACAATAAAAATTAGGTACTCGCAATTTGAAACTGACTCAATTAAAGATTTTTTAGTCGATCAGTATAACTTAAAAGAACCTGTAACCTGCCGATTTTACGACTATGGTATGAATGATATTTACATTATCAATGCAGGAGATGATGTATTTTATTTAAGAATCTCATTGGCTGGTGTCCATTCTGAGAGGGATTATAAACAAGAAATTGAAATCATAAATACATTATATGAAAATGGAATCTCTGTAGCTGCACCTCTTCGTTGTAATAATGGAGGTTTTTTAAACAGATTAAACGCACCAGAAGGTACAAGGTATGCCGTGTTATTTCAGGAGGCGAAAAATCATCCATCGGATGACACGGTAAGTAGTACATTTCAGCTTGGAACAATGGTCGCTAAGATGCACACAATCGCTGATCAAAAGGATTTTACTCTGACAAGAGAACCACTGGATTTGGAGAACCTTACAACGAAACCACTAAAGAAGTTGGAAGCCTTCTTAAAGAATTATCAAGAAGATATGGAATTTTTGAAAAATGCTGCTAGTAAACTATCGGATTACATTCAGGTGAATTTTGAATGCGAAAAGCCTTACTATGGATTTTGCCATGGTGATATACACAAGGGAAATGTATTTTTTGAAGGTGAAAAACCTACTATATTTGACTTTGATTGTGTGGGATATGGCTTCCGTATTTATGATGTTTGTACTTATGCTTGGAATGAAAGTTTTGAAAATAAAGACTATTTAGAAAGTGAAGACTGGAAGGCTTTCCTAAAAGGATACAACTCCATTCGACAGCTAAGTGATCTTGAATTGTCTTCAATTAGTGTATTTATTGCATTGCGTGAATTATGGTTGCTTGGAATTAATGCAGATGTCATGAACCGAAATGCGGGATGTTGCTGGTTCAATGATGAGTATTTAAAGCAGCAAATTGATATTTTTAAATTCTGGTACCAACGTTCACTCTAAGTACTGTAATGTATTTTAATGCGTAAAGAGAGTAGAGATAGCAAATAATTTACTCAGCAAATTTGAGGATTAAGCTGGCGAGTATTTTAAGCAAGGTGGATACGAACTAGAGCCTTTCATGGAATTAAGTTATGCTATGAGTGGTTATGAAACCGTGTGTCATTATAATTGTTTGTTTACTAATAGATTATTCCTTACAATTAACTTTAAACTTAATGCAATAAAGTAAAGGAGACTTTTCATTCGATGTCGAATAAGAATACATTTATAAAACAAGCGGGTATCCTTGTAATGGCAGGAATACTTAGTAGAATCATCGGTTTTCTTTATCGGATTCCTTTGACTGGAATTATTGGAGATTTAGGAAATGGATTTTATGGTTTTGCTTATGTAATATATGCAATCGTACTACTAATTACATCATATAGTATACCTGGCGCGGTGTCCAAAGTTATAGCAGAACGATTAGCTAAAAATGAATATCGAAATGCTCAAAAAGTATTTCACTGTTCTCTTGGTTATGTTGTTATTGTTGGTGGCTTCGCAAGTATTATCACATTTTTCATAGCACCCTTTATAGTAAATGAAGAATCGATCTTAGTTCTTAGAGTACTATGCCCAACCATATTTTTCTCTGGCATATTAGGAGTTTATCGAGGATATTTTCAAGCTCATAAAACAATGGTGCAGTCTAGTATTTCACAAATTATAGAACAAATTGTGAATGCTATTGTTAGTATTATGATGGCAGCTATTTTTGTACGATTGGCTAGTGGAACGAATGAAATAAATATCGCCATAAATGGTGCAGTTGGAAGTGCATTAGGTACCGGTGCAGGTGTACTATTTGCACTTATATTTATGTTTAGCGTCTATCAACATAATCGAAAAAACATCCAATATAAAATAGAGAATGACATAACCCACCATACAGAATCCTATCGTTCAATTTATAAGATTATTATAACTGTAGTAACACCGATTATATTAAGCACATTTATTTATAATGTTAATTCAAATCTTAATTCTACACTCTTTGAAAAGGTATCCATTTCATTTAACCTTTATGATCCTAAAACAACTAGTACTCTATACGGTATTTTTTCAGGTAAATCAGTCGTTTTAGTAAATGTACCAATTGCAATTGCATCTGCAATAGCAACTACCTTACTTCCAAGTTTAGCAGGAGCCTATTCCCTAGGGGACCAAAAGGAGGCTTCTAACCAAATAAACAATTCACTTAAAATGCTTATGGTCATAGTAATACCCATTTCGATTGGGATGCTTGTATTTTCAGGGCCGATTATGAGATTCATGTATAGCAAAAAGGGCGAGTGGGAATTAGCTGCAAGTTTATTAAGGATTTTAAGTGTAAACATTATATTTACTTCTATTTCAACGTTAAGTAATGCGGTCCTCCAAGCCTTGGGACAGGCAAAAAAAACAGTAGTAAATGCTTCCATTGCTTTAATCATTCAAACAGTGGTTTTCGTTTTATTACTGGTATTTACCAACTTAGGTATTTATGCTCTTGCCATAGCCACCGTCTTGTATGGAGTACTAATGTGTATGTTAAATGGACAAACAGTGAAAAAATATCTTAGTTATAAACAAGATATTAAAACCACATATATTTGTCCTTTTATCGCTTCATTATTTATGGGAGTAATTTCTCTAGGAATGTATCTTTTATTATATATGTTTTATCCAAGAAATCGTATTGTTTTATTTATTACTATTATGTTAGCTATGGTAGTATATTTTATTTCAATTGTTAAACTAGGAGGAGTCAGTGAGAAGGACATAGGGAAGCTACCAAAAGGACACCTGGTTGTTGCATTTGCTAAGAAACTTAGTATTTTTTAATATTATTAAATGAAAAATATTACTCTCTATCGTTTGAATTTGAACTTATAAATGGTGAGTTGATCAAGGATATAAGCTATGTATTATCTAAGCTTGCTAAACATGCTAAGTTACTTATATCAAAGTAATATGAAAGATATGGAAATAATCAGTTTGAAAAATGATCCATTTATAGAACTATTTATTCGAAAGTTTATGAATTAAATATAGCGTTCTTAGCTATTAAAGTGACTACCTATGAACTGACCCCCCTTAAAGACCTAAAAATCTAACATATGGGAGGTCAGTTTTTAATTTTCATATTTACTATCTTCTAATAAATATATAATTGGCCTTTGAATTTCTTTTATTGTGTTATAATATATTAAAAGAGTATTGATATAAGATCAAATTACAAATCTTAATATAGTTAAAAGACTGTGTTTTTATAGAAAGGTAAGTTATTATGAACGAGAATAAAAAATTATGCCCTTTATGCGGTAAACCAAATCATTGTGGTTATGAAGCTGGTTCCGACCACTTTTCATGTTGGTGTACAACCATTGAAGTTCCAAAAGAATTAAGAGAACAGATTCCCGAAGACTTAAGAGGAAAAGCATGCATATGTCGTGATTGTATCACTAGATTCAAGGAAGAACATCAAGTATCGTAACGAGGAATTTATATCTGCATTTGGAATATCGAATGATTTAGTTCAGCAGCTGACTATTTATTGTTCAATTACTGTTTTGATGAAAGTAAATGAGCTTCTGTGGAAATTTTATTGTGACTTTCCAAGTGTAGGATATAAATAAGAGCAGGAGGGTTTTAATGTTAGAGAACGATATATATAATGCAATCGATCTTGAGGAAACAATCATGGGATGTGAATATCAAGGTGAGATTATCGTGGATTTAAATATTAATCGCGTTGAATTTGATCGCGTTGTATTTTCAAAGTGTAGATTTATTAACTGTGATTTTAGTGGTAGTTCATTTTTGAATGTTTCCTTTTTAAACTGTGATCTCTCCAATTGCAAATTTCAAGATTGTTATTTTAGAGATACGAAAATAACGGATTGTAAAGGAGATGGAGGTAATTTTAATCACAGTTCATTACATAGGGTAGTAATAGAGAATGGATCTTATCATTATTCAAACTTTTCATCTGCTTTATGTGATCAAATATTGATACAAAATGCTGATTTTTGTGATGCAGCGTTTCAAGAGATGAAAATCAAAAAACTTGAGCTATGTACTGTGAATCTATCTAGGTGTGATTTTTTCAAAACAAAATTAAAAGGAATTGATTTATCCACCTGTAATATAGAAGGAATTACGGTATCTGATACTTTTATTGAATTGCAAGGTGTTAAAATTAGCCCAGTGCAATCTCTAAACATTGTACATATGCTAGGTGTGAAAGTGGTCTAATAAACATTGTGCATATGCTAGCTGTGAAAGTAATCGAATAAACATGACGAGCCATAGACCAAACGAAGTTTCTATGGTACAATAAGATTTAAACCGTTTCAGTGGATTATTGTATTCACTTTACTACATATGTATATAGGTTTAATATACTAGAAAGAGAGAACTACTATGAGTAAACTAAAATTAGCACTAATCGGCTGTGGCTATCTCAATGAAATTGTTGCCAATGCATTAAAAGAAGGCTACCTGCCAGAATACGAACTCGTTGCTGTACTAGGAAGAAATTATGAACGTGCGAGTGCATTTGCCAATCATTTTGGATGTAAGGTCTGCACCGATATCAATGAACTTATGGAAATGAAACCAGATTTTATAGCAGAAGCAGCTTCTGTGAAAGCAGTAAAAGACTATACAGAAACTGTATTAAATGGAGGCTCCAATCTTGTTGTACTTTCCATTGGAGCATTTGCAGATCAAGAATTCTATGATAGAGTAAAAAATACTGCAGCACGTAATAATCGTAAAGTATATATTGCAAGTGGCGCTGTTGGAGGGTTTGATGTTTTACGTACAGCAGCTCTTATGAGCCCAATTACAGCATCCATTAGCTCACAAAAAGCACCGGGTTCACTTTATTATACTCCGTTATACAAAGAAGGATTACTTGATATAACAGAAAGAGAGCAGGTATTTACTGGTACAACGAAGGAAGCAATTGCAATTCTTCCAACACATGTTAATGTTGCAGTTGCAACGGCTCTTGCAAGTGCAGGACCAGAAAATACAGTTATGAATATTGATGCGGTACCTGGTTTTCGAGGTGATGAATATAAAATCGAGATAAAGGGAGAAGAAGTGCGTACCGAACTCAACATCTATTCCCGTACTAGTAAGGTAGCTGCTTGGAGTGTTGTTGCAGTTCTTCAAAATGCTGTTGCACCAATTGTGTTCTAGAGCAATAGAATAGAAGCATTTTAGAAAATATACGAAAATTATTAAAGAGGTATGAGATGTTTAATAAATTAGTTGCAATTGAACCTGTAAGTTTGATTCCATCGGCAGAAGAAAAACTCCATAACTATGCAAAAGAAGTAATTATGTTTGATGATATTCCAAAGGGCAATGATGAAATCATTCATCGAATTGGTGATGCAGACGCTGTCCTTCTTAGCTATACAAGCAGTATTGATAAGGATGTACTTGAAGCTTGCCCTAATATTCGTTATATCGGAATGTGCTGCAGTCTATATTCTCCAGAGAGTGCCAACGTTGATATAAGAACCGCAAATGCTAAAAATATAACAGTATATGGTATTCGTGATTACGGAGATCAAGGCGTGGTTGAATATGTAATTAGCGAACTAGTACGATATTTGCATGGCTTTGGTGATAAGCAGTGGAAGGAACTTCCAGTAGAAATAACAGATTTAAAAGTTGGTATTGTAGGTCTTGGAACATCTGGACAAATGATTGCCGTTGCATTACAAGCGTTAGGTGCAGACTTATATTATTATAGCCGCACAAGAAAGCCAGAAGAAGAAGCGCGTGGTATTAAATATATGCCATTAAAAGAGTTATTAAATACAGTGGATGTTGTTTGTACATGTCTAAATAAAAACGTAATCCTGTTTGAGGAAGAGCAATTTGAATGGCTTGGAAATAATAAGATTATGTTTAATACTTCCATTGGACCATCCCATGATATTACAGCCTTAGAAAACTGGCTTGGACATGGTGATAATGAGTTTTTCTGTGATACAGCAGGAGCACTTGGAGATAATACCGGTAAACTTCTTACGCATCCACATGTAAATTGCATGCACGTATCAAGTGGCCGAACAAAACAAGCATTTAATCGCTTAAGCGAAAAAGTGTTGAATAATATTGAGACATTTTTAAAAGATAATAATATGTAATTTCATTTGGTGCCATGTAATGAACTTCTTTGTTATAATAGGAGTTGCTTGCATGGCACTTGATATTCTTTTAGGATGACAACTTGTCATTTTAAAGTTAGTTTAGTAGTTATTTCAATTTTTGATTCTAGTATTAGCTTAAATCTTTATTCAGTAAGTCCATATTTTTAGATTCTTAATTTTAATAGCAGTTCATTTCTAACTTCAAATAATGGTTTGACCATTCATCCAATTGTTGAATTAAATTATGCATGTTCCTAACATCTCTCGCATATTAAAAATCCGATAGATTTTCTATTAAATAACATGAACTTTCTTATGTAAACTATTTACATCTGCATCAAATAACATATAATAGATATAAACACTTACATATATTGTATTGTTTTCTGTAATTATATTTGATGCGTCTATATTTTAAAGAGCATCTATCAAATATTCGCATATCCATTTCTTTTAATATCCATTCCTATTCAAAAATCTTATAATATAAAGGAGCACCAATACAATGGAGAATATGAACGAGATTAAAGTAAGATACTCACAAATGGACCCAGACTGGTTACAAAAAGAACTCGTTTCACGTTATAACTTTAGGGAACCTGTAAAATGTGGATTATTTGTTGCTGGAATCAATGATATATACATAGTGAATGCAGAAGATAAAGTTTATTATTTAAGAATTTCACAAACAGATATGCATAACCGAAGCGATTATGAAGAAGAAATCGAAATTATAAATACCTTAGCAGCTAATAATATTTCAGTTGCGACACCATTACCTACTTGTAATGGAAGCTATTTATGGGCAGTGAAGGCACCGGAAGGGGTTCGATATGCGGTATTATTTCATGAGGCAATCTATCAGCCCTCGGAAGATTCGGTAGCAAGATTATTTCATCTTGGGAAAATGTTAGCAAGTTTACATCAGGTTGCTGATCAAAAAGATTTTATAGTTGGACGAGCACCAATTAATTTAGAACAACTTTCCGGAACACCTTTGAAGATGATTGAGCCATATCTAGAACATAGACAAGATGATTTTATATATTTAAAACAATGTGCAAAAAAATTGTGTAATTATGTTGAAACTAAACTAAGTCTTGAGAAACCTTATTACGGTTATTGTCACGGAGATATCCATTCTGGAAATGTCTTTTTCCATGGAGATAATCCAACGATATTTGATTTTGATTGTATGGGATATGGTTGGAGAGCCTACGATATTTGTGTATTTGCTTGGAATAAATCTTTTAAAAATGACAGCTATATTGAAACGAAAGAATGGGAAGCATTTATAAATGGTTACAACACAGTTCGTCAATTAAGTGATATTGAACTATCATCCATACCCGTATTTGCTGCGTTGCGTGAATTGTGGCTGATGGGGCTACATGCCAATGCTATCAATAGGAACGCTGGATGCAACATGTACAATGATGGTTATATTAATTATCAGATTAAAATTTTTAAACAATGGTATAATCGAGCATTTGGATTGCAAGATGATTTAATGAGAAAATAAAATCAGGAGAGGCGTAATGATAGATGGTAAGAAATCGTTGTATTAGGAGAAGTGTAATGATAGTTGGGAATAAAATCGATGTATTTCTGAATGAGCATGAAGTTCAAAATATAGAAATAGGTAAAAGTGGCGCTAATGTTTATGACATTGATAATTCAATGATATTAAAGCATGTAAAACGTAATGAAATTAGTGACAATGCAGTTTGGAATTCATACAAGACAGAATCAATGATGTATGATTGGTTTATGAAAAAGAAAATTACATATGTCCCTCAGATATTATACAATTATCAAACCGAGGATGAAATAATTCTTCTTATGAAAAAATATCGTATGCTAAGACAGGATGAAATTAAGGAAGAAATCGTTAATTATATCTTAAAAGTTCTTGTACAAATACATAATTCTCCGATACCTCAGTTTTTATTGGTTCATAAATCTCACCCGTTTTCTCTAACTGACAAAGAGATTAATAGGTGTTTAAACTCTTGGATTAACGTCTTGAATGAACACGAATATTTTAAATGTACAAATGGGATTGAACAAGTTGCTAACTATATCAATGAAGTCAATAAAAAGTTTTTTTCGAATCATTTACGATTAACCCATGGGGATTTTCACAGTAATAATATATTAGTTAATGAGTATGGTGAAATCCTAGTTTGCGATTGGCAAAACACCTGTGTGGGTGAATCTGTTGGTGATCTATCCTTCTTTATTAGTCGATTATCGGCGGATGGTTATGGACAAAAAGAGGATGAGTTCATCTTAACATACACGAAATATGCAAAGGATATAGGTCTAGAAGTAAATATAAATGATATAAAAGCAACCATGTGTCTATCTAATATAAATACTACCTTTTTATATTGGCATGAGTATCTACAAGGCAGTTCTATAGAACGAGTGAAACTTATTTACGATAAAATGATATCTGATTTGGATTGGCTGCTTAACAATAAATCTTTTACCTGAATTTTAATCGAGTAGGAGGCTAATCATTAGTTGATTAGCCGACCTCTCATACCACCGTGCGTACCGTTCGGTACACGGCGGTTCTTTAGTTTTCACATACTTTCAAGTAATAGTCAGTCAAGGTAATAT